>Ga0163154_10000224_pt1 | contig 86187 bp, 94 predicted proteins | sample OliLakLV19MP9P1_FD_148649 | JGI IMG/M metagenome (GOLD analysis project Ga0163154, IMG submission 148649) | Freshwater microbial mat bacterial communities from Lake Vanda, McMurdo Dry Valleys, Antarctica - Oligotrophic Lake LV.19.MP9.P1 | ecosystem: Environmental > Aquatic > Freshwater > Lake >... | reverse complement strand
TATCCACCAAACTATCCATGACTACAATCACCACCGTATTCACTCTGCTCTCAAAATGTCACCTATCCAATTCAAACAACAGTTCCAAAGTCGTTTAAAAACTGTCTAAAAAAACGGGTGCTTGACAAAACCGAAGCTGACGGAACACCTCACCAATTCAGCTACGACCCAATCTATCGCTTAGCCCAAGTAGTTAACAACGTACGCGTTGACCAACCTCGCAATAATGACACCAACGTGACCACCAACTATCGTTATGACGCCAATGGCAACCTCATCACTACCACTGATGCTAATACCTATACTACGAACTTTGCTTTCGATCCGCTCGATCGCTTGAGTGCTGAAATCAACCCACTTGGTAATGCCTGGAACTACTCTTACGACCACGAACAAAACCTAATCAAGCGCACCGACGCTAATGGTGGTGAAACCAAGTACGGCTACTCCCCAGACAACATCCTAGCTGAAGTTGCGTACCCTAGCCACACAGTGAAATACAACTACTCAGAAACCAACTTCCCACTTACCATGCAGGACAACCTGGGTACTACCACTTGGCAGTACGATGACTTGGACCGCCTGACCAACCAACTCGACCCACTCAACCGCGCTCTAGCTTATGACTACGACCTTGTGGGGAACTTAGCCAAAATCAAGTACCCAGACGGCCGAGGTATGACACACCAGTACCTCAAAAACGACTGGCTCAAAGAATCTCAAGCTCTGAGCTTCCAGTCCGGTGGACCAGAAACTATTGCCTTCACCCGCAACAAAGTTGGTGCCCCCACCAACATTAAGCACTCAAATTCTTCTATTTCCAACATTCTCTATGACAAGGTCTATCGCCAGCTCGAAGTCTTTGACCAACAGCAGGGCAGTGGTAGCCACCTGATTTCTAAGTTCAGCTACACCTACAACGACGTTGGTCACCAAACCGAAGAAGTTGCTGAGTACGGCTGGAGGCAACCCGCCAAAGTTTCCACTGCTTTTAAGTACGATGGCCTTCACCGCCTAACCCAAGCCCAAAGCGACGACAATCAAAAGTCTCAATACGTGTACGACCCAGTGGGCAATCGAATCACTATGATCGAACAGCTCAAACAAGGCCCAGAAACCAGAAACTACTCCTTTAATGCAGCCAATCAAGTTACCCAAGTGGCCGTCAGCTCATCACTCCCACCCAATAATTTAACTACCAACTTCAGTTATGACAAGAACGGTAATAGAGTAAACAAACTCATCGTAGACGCCACTGGCCTAGACCGAGGGAGTGAGTATCGTTATGACTTTGAAAACAGGCTAACCAAGATTGAGGAATATCACTATCAGCTATCAGCCGCATTAGAGCCAACGCCATTGTTAAGCCCAACACCAACGGATATACCTCAGCCAACGTCGACTCCTACTCCTACACCTACACCTGCAACTACCGCCTCACCATGTCCTGGTAATGGCAATGGAAAGAATAATGGCAAATATGACTGCAACAATGGTGGCGGCAATTACAATAAGACTGGTACTTTGATGGCTAGCACATCACCCGAACCTACTGTCACACCAGCCCCCATAGCTACTTCACTGCCAAATGCTTTGTCAACACCTTCACCAACTGCAACTACAGAAAACCAACCAACCATTGCTCCAGAAAATAATGTAAGCACTCTGGCTTCGACCAACTCCGTTAAGAACTACTTAGCAGATACAAAGCTTGAGTATGATGGTAATGGCAGACGCTTAGTTTCTACCTACTCACCAGGCAACAGCCAAAACCTCAAACGTACCGAGTTTGCTTTTGACCGCTTGGACGCCGTGGCTGAATACAGCATGTGGAATGGCCAGCGAAATAATTTATATCGAACCACTCGAAATCCAGTCACTAGGTCAGTTCAACCAGCAGACCCAATGCACTCTCAGTTCACTTTGAATGCTGCCAACCAAGGCTCAGATCTAGCCTTCTTCCAGGAGTTCAAATCAGAAAATGACCCTAACGGCACCGAATACTGGTATCACTACGATGGAGAAGGAAACATTGCTGGAACTACCAAGCACAAAGCTCAGAGTGACCATACATATCGATATGATGAGTATGGTTTAACACTATCAGACAATGGAGTCGGCTTAGGTCAAGTGGGTAGTCAAAACAACAGCGGCAATTCTGGTTGGGGAGAAGGGCATAATAACTACACCCTCACCCAGAAATACTTTGATCCCAACTCATCACTAGTCTATTTCGGTTCCCGACACTATGATCCTGAAATGGGTGTTTGGCTGACCCAGGATAACTATAGAGGCGAAGCTCAAACACCAACATCTTTACACCGTTATCTGTACAACTATGTAAGTCCAGTAAATTATCAAGATTTGTATGGATACGAACCCAATCAGACTCAAATCGGAACAGCCGATCAGTGGGTCCGATGGGTTGAAAGTGAAGAAAGTAAACTAGGTAGTAATCCAAACACTGAAGATAGAAGAAGAATGTTAAAGAATATTTCTGACCAAATCGTGTCTGATGTAAATAAAACTGATACGTTGCCATTTGAGGTTGAAATCTTAGGTGAAAAATATGACAATCGGGTAGATATCTATGCTCGATATGTTTACAGCGAAAATTATGGCAATGATAATCCTCAATCACATTATATGGATGGATTGCATTTCTTTGCGGGCGCTTACTATTCTTCAGCTAGAATAGGAGGAGTACCCTTCCCTGGCAAAAAAGGTACAAAAATTTTAGGGTGGGGTAAAGAAGCATCGCAAATTTTTGGGAACCAAAGCTTTCTCTCACCTGAAGATTTTGCTAGCAATAATTCAGGCATTGACTTCGGAAAATATGTAGACTTGAGCAAACCTCTAGCGCCACAATTAAAACAATTTTTAGTTGATAACGTAAAAGTTTATCCCTATTTAGATGGTAAGAATCAATACTGTCCCTCACCAGAATTTTATTCATTGCCCAAAACTGACCAAAGAACATATCTTCAGGCAATAGGATTAGGTAAGGTTGAGTCTTGGTGGAAAAATAGGAAATGAAAAACAATATCTTCTTTCTAAGAATGGGTGGAATAGTAATAGATGTACTATTTATTTTAATAATTAGTATGACTATAAATATAGCGTTGTTACTTTCAAACCTGGTGTTTATAAAAGACACAGAAATATATAGTCAAGGTCGACTCATTTATTTTCTATTTTCTATTTTTTACTTTTTTTAAAAGTAAAACTCTGGGGAAAAAAATTTTAAAACTTGAAATCACCTCTTTCACAAAACCGCTTTCTCAAAAAAAACTTTTCTTCCGTACTTTTCTTATGTTTATTTTTTACTTACTAATCCCCGAAATTTTTCTTTTTACTGATTGGTTCTTAGGTCCACTAAAATCTTTATTAATTTTCTGTTTGTTTTTCTTACCATTTTTTTTTGAGGCTAGAGGGTAGACTTTTACATGACTTCATTTCTAAAACAGCGGTTGTGAAATCATAGCTACTGCAAAATATCAGTAAAAAGGCCTTAACTTTAGGTGAAGTAGTATTTATGCTGTGGGTGCTTTTTAAGGGAGCAAAACTACCTAAATAACTACAGTTTCGTGCTTGAAAAATCAATTTTTTAATCCTCCCCATTTTTTGACATAGTCTCTTGCTATACTTTCATTATATGAAGACAGTCTTAAGTTTATTATTTTTTTCAGCAATGATTTTTTCGGCTTGCACGGTAATGACAGTTGGCAGTGAGGATTCTAGTATCACTTCAAATTCCACTCCATTGGTTTCTCCCCAATCTGAGTTGGAAGAGTCAGTAGACTTTACCGCTCGATTTGAAGTGTATACAAATGGAACTAAGAGGATTTTTACGCAATCGATGTATCACAATTTATCTCCTAATTTGTATATTGAGGCAAGTGATCCGCATCTTATTTATGTCAAAAAGACAAACTTAACTTGGAATGATTTCTTCAAAACCTTGCCTTTTTCTCTGACGAAAGAGTGTTTGGTTACTGGTACTAAGCAAACCTTCTGTACATCTGACACTCAGAAACTGCGTTTTCTTCTCAATAATCAAGAAGTGGCTGATGCTTTGGATCGTGTCATAGAAGCTGGTGATACCTTAATAGTGATGTATGGAAAGTAATTTTCTGTTAGTGGAGTTAATCTAAGGTTATAATCTTGATCTATGTCGGACAAAGTACTGAACTCACTTGTAAATCACAGGACAAAGCAAAAAATAACCCAAGAAGAGCTGGCACAAGCTTTGGGTGTGACCCGCCAAACAATTATAGCCATGGAAAAAGGGAACTATACACCTTCGGTATTATTGGCGCTCAGAATTGCCCGGTTTTTTAAAAAATCAGTTGAGAGTATATTTAGTTTAGAACTATGAAAATCACCGCTGAAGTTATCATGAGCATCATTGTCCTAGGTATTTTAGGAATTTTTTTGAACCCTACACATTTATTGATGCCCGACTCAGTAAATATGGCACTCATCCTCGGGCTGATTTTAGGTTTTTTGGCTTTTATTAGTTTGGTGTGGCGGGAAAATGCTAGTGATGAGCGCGATGAACTGCATATGCAAAAGGCGGGCAGATTTTCTTTCTTCATTGGCGCGGCAATTTTAGTGACTGGAATTGTGTTTCAAGCCCTGAAGCATGAGATCGACCCATGGTTATTGTATGCACTATCAGGTATGGTCTTGACTAAACTTGCTTCACGATTGTTTCACAACCTTCGTAATTAAATGTAAAGTAAGCTTGACATTCACATCTCACTTCCCGTAGTATGTGGAGATAGGAGCTTAACTATGAAAAATACTTCACTGATGATTGCTGGTTTGATAGTTCTGGTTTTAGGAGGAGTTGGTGTCTATGCTTTTATGGACAAGAATGCTTCCGTGATAGAACCTAACTCGATGGTCAAAGAGGACGCAATGATGGAGAAAGACCCAACTGTCATGGTTAAAACTGAAGACACCATGATGAAGAAGGACGACATAAAAATGGCTGATTCTAACAATGAGATGATGCAGAAATCAGGAAAATACACCTCTTTCTCACCTGAATTGTTGGTTGATGTTGCCGCAACTAGACGAGTATTATTCTTTTATGCTAATTGGTGTCCGACGTGCAAATCGGCTGATAAAAGTTTCACTGAAAATGAATCTAAAATTCCTACTGACGCGTCTTTGATAAAGGTGAATTATAATGACACCGAAACTGATCAAGCTGAGAAAGATTTGGCTAAAAAATATGGTGTTACGTATCAACACACATTTGTTCAAATTGACGCTCAAGGTAACGAAGTTGCCAAGTGGAATGGTGGACAAATTGATGAATTACTTAGTAATTTGAAATAACTACTATGCTTTTACTAATCGCTTTTGCTTTTTTAGCAGGTGTCGTCACTGTCTTATCACCCTGCATTTTGCCACTCTTACCAATCATTTTGTCTTCAGCTGACGGGAGAGGTAAACAAAAACCAGTTGGAGTGGTGCTGGGTTTTGTGGCTAGCTTCACTTTCTTTACTTTGTTTCTGTCTTCTATTGTCAAGTTGAGTGGTATCCCGGTTGATTCACTTCGACTTTTCTCAATCTTAGTTTTAGCTATTTTTGGTGGGAGTTTATTGATTCCTCAGATTCAACTCCAGATAGAAATAGTATTTAGTAAGTTTGCCAATTTGGTACCAAGTGGGCAAGGACACTCTGGGTTTCTGGGCGGAGTTTTGATTGGTTTATCACTAGGATTGCTCTGGACGCCTTGTGTGGGACCAATCCTTGCCTCGGTTATTAGTTTGGCTATTACTGGGACAGTTACTGGACAAGCATTTTTGATCACTATGGCTTACGCCGTTGGTACAGCCATTCCCATGTTCATCATTATGTTAGCTGGATCCACTGCGTTGCAAAAAATTCCTTGGCTGGTAAGAAATACAAGTAAAATCCAAAAAGCATTTGGAGTGTTGATGATTTTGACTGCTTTAGGTATTTTCTTAAATGTTGATCGTAGATTCCAAACCTGGATTCTCACCACTTTTCCTAATTATGGAGTCGGACTAACCAAGTTTGAGGACAACGAAAATGTCAAAAAAGCCCTTGAAAAAACTAATCAAGAATCAACCAATAAAAGAATGATTGGAAAGTCATTGGCTGATGTACTGCCAAAGGGTAATCCGGCCCCGGAGCTGATTCAAGGGGGAGAGTGGTTTAACTCTGAGCCACTTACATTGGCGGAGTTAAAAGGTAAAGTTGTTCTGGTCGATTTCTGGACGTACTCGTGTATTAATTGTCAGCGTACTTTCCCATACTTAAAAAACTGGTGGGAAAAGTACCAGGATAAAGGACTGGTTATTATTGGTGTTCATGCTCCTGAGTTTGAGTTCGAAAAGGAAGCAAGAAATGTAAACCAGGCGATTGCTGATTTTGGGATCAAGTATCCAGTTATGCAAGATAACGACTTTGGAACGTGGCGCGCTTATGATAACCGCTATTGGCCAGCAAAATACTTAATCGATAAAGATGGTATTGTTCGGTATACCCATTTTGGGGAAGGCAAGTACGATGAAACAGAGCAGATGATTCAAGAATTACTGAAAGAAACCGGTGAGGCTGTTTCAAGTGAGACTATCTCAAATCTTGAATATAGATCATATGCTCGAACACCAGAGCTGTATTTGGGTTCAGCTAGAATTGAGTATTTAGCCTCTCCAGAAATGATTGGGAAAGATCAAGTGACTACATTTTCTGCTCCTACGAGGCTGCTTCGCAATTCATTTGCATTTACTGGCAACTGGTTGGTAATGCCCGAATATGCAGCTCCTGCTAGAGACGCTCACTTATTTCTAAATTTTGAAGCAAAAGAGGTTTTTCTGGTGGCTCGACCGAAAAATGGAACAGGGAAAATGAAAGTGTATCTAGATAATCAGTTGCAAGCTTTTGGAGCAGACAATGATGAAGGAATTGTGACAGTTGATGCCGATCGATTATATAAATTGATTAACTTACCTAAGCCAGGCACTCATCAGCTTAAAATTGAATTTCAAGATGACAATGTTGAGGTCTACGCATTTACGTTTGGATGATGAAAAAATCTTTGCATAAAGATCAAGATTTGATCCTTATCAACCTTGCTCAAGGAGGCAACGTTCAAGGTGTTCAAGCCTTATATGAAAAGTACTTCCAGGCAATTTATAGGTTTTGTTTTTGGCAAACAGGTGTTTCTGAAGATGCAGAAGATCTAACTCAAGAAGTATTTGTAGCCATGACTCAGTCACTATCTCAGTTCAGAGGTGAGTCATCTTTTAAGAATTGGTTGTATCAAATAGCAAAAAACATCATCGCTCAGTGGATAAAAAAGAAAACACGCGTAAAACAAGCCCCATTGTTTGAGCAGTTAGCAGACACTCCTCAGTGGATAGATCCAGAAAATGACATTTATAAACAACAGTTAGTTAAAAAAATACTCAGTGTTTTAAAACCACAGGAAAAGAAAGTCATTACTTTTCGTTATTTGCGAAATTATTCAGTGGCTGAAACTGCTCAAAAATTGAAAATATCGGTAAGTAACGTCAAGGTAATGACTCACCGAGTACTTATAAAACTCCAAAAATCACTTGAAAAAAAACCAAAAGTGTAACCTCCTTCACACTATATATACGAGAGATATTTATGATCAATTCTTGGGAAACTTTTCTTCAATCAACTGCTTGTGAGCCAGATCCACTTCTTAAGTCAAGAGTTTGGTCGGCTGTGGAAAAAACTTACTCTCAGTCTTTCAGAATTTTTTCACTTCGCTTTAAGCATTTTTTTGTCGGCAGCACAGCAGCCCTTTGCTTTGGACTCGTAATTACCCCTTATCTTATAACTAGGCAGCAGTCCCAAGCTCAGCTGCAGAGCTTGGATGCAGATTTGAATTTAATTGGCCAGGCTATCTCTAATGATTCCGTGATTACCGAGGCTTTGTTATTAGAACCATAAATTAAAAATAAAAAATAAATTGGGTAGAATTACCCAAGAAAGATTCAGATGAATAAACAGATATTGGTAGGCGCCGCACTTAGCCTCGCTGTCTTTACTCAGTCAGTTGGGAGCGTATTGGCCATCACCCCAGGTCAGATGCCACCAGCAGCCCAGCGGCGACAAGAAGTTGGTCAAGCAAGAATGCAAGAAAAGGTGACTTCAGTGGTTGCACGCATCGCTGGCAGAGTTGAAGAGCGCTTCAATAATCATGAGGCTCGCCTTCAAGATTGGATAGATCGAGCTTCTAGTCGCATGACTGAAATGGAAGCCAAGGGTAAAGATATGTCTAATGCTAAAAAAGCTTTAGACACCGCGAAAACTTCACTCAACGCTGCTTCTCAACTAGGAGATGAAGCTGTTGCTAAGCTCAAAGTAGTGACTGCTGAGAACTGGACAGGTCAAAAATCTGATGCTCAGGCTGCTCGCGAAGCCGTCCGCAAAGCTCAAGTCGCATATGCCCAAGTTGTTAAAGATGTACAACTTGTTTTGAAAGAAATGAAAAATGCTCAATAGGCATGCTGTATAGCATTTTTGACATTCCCCCTCGACACTTTGTCGAGGGGGTTTTAGTATTAAGATACAGAGGAAAAAATTTTATGAAAAAATTTCTAATGATTATACCATTGATAATGGTAACAGCTGGCATCCTTTCTGGTTGTTCTTTAAGACCAACTTCTAAGACTGAAATTAAGATTCAAGAATTGGGAGATGATGCGACTCAGCTTGAAAGAGAAGTAGAGCAAGATCCAATGCAAGAAGAGACTTCTATGGAAGAAGAAACTTCTATTAAGCAGAAGACTCCGATAACTAACCCGACCGATATTGACTTGAGTGGACTAGAAAAAGACTTGGGAACAATGAAGCTAGAAGATGAATCATTCCAGTAACTAAACTTTAATCACTTTCTAGTTTTAGATTTCAACTTGCTGACCACCCATTCGCTTAATAAAGTAGGTATCGTGAGAGATATAGAGAATGCCACCTTCAAACTTAGTCAGGGCATTTTCTAGTTCTTCAATCGATGGTAAGTCCAGATGATTGGTTGGCTCATCAAGAATTAAGAGGTTTGGTTCACCAATGAACATTCTGATCAGTTGAAAACGAGCTTTTTGGCCGCCAGAAAGGTTTATGATTTTCTGTTGTCCGTCAGTAATAGGGTCAAATAAATACTGGGCCAGCAGACTTTTTATCTTTTTATCCTCGATCGCTACTTTTTTCTCGAGATAGCTGAGGCGGATGGCTTCTGCCAATGGTAATGAGAGGTATATATCGCCAATTTCTTGTTGATACTCACCAATCCGCAAATCGTTACCCAGAGTGATTTCGCCATCAATTTGTAAAGCTTTGGGAGTTTTATTTTTTGAGAGGGAGATGATAGTTCGGACTAATGTACTTTTGCCAGCGCCGTTTTTACCTTTGATAAAAATTCGATCACTTCCTCGTAATGAAAAACTAAGATTTGTAAAAACTGGTTCATCATAGCCTAAGGCTAAATTTCTAACTCGGATCAGTTCTCCGCTTCGTTCGTTTTCGGTAGTGATGGTAATTTTTATATTTTTCTCTTTGAACTTATGATATGAATCAACCACTTTTTTATCGAGGGCTTCGACTGAGTTTTGATCAATCCAAAAAGATGGCTTTATCGTTTCAGCTTTTATTTTTTCATAATCTCTGAGCCAGTGGTCGTAGCGAATCTTCCATTGTTTGCTTTTGGCTCTCATTTGAAGACCCCACTCCACTTTTTTCTTGGCTTCTTTTAGTCGATTTAATTGATCTGAATATAATTTGACTGAACTTAAAGTGCTGGTAGTGTTCTGAGAAATGTAGTGATCGTAGTTCCCTTTATAGATAAAGATTTCTTGGTTTTTTAACTCAATAATTTTAGTAACATTTCTGAGTACATCTCGATCGTGAGTAACGACGAGCATACTTTGAGTCAAACTTTTCATCCAGGTAATGAATCGATCTTTACCTTGATAATCCATGTGATTGGTTGGTTCATCAACTAACAAAAGATCTGATCGGGAAAACATCATCCGAGTCATCTCTACGTAACGCTTCTCACCGCCCGATAAATTGGCTAGGGGTTGCTGAGCAGTCTCATTGGAAATATTAAAATCAGCTAGAGTGCTCAGAACAGCATCAATTAAATTGAAGTATCTTTTTTCAGTAAAGTATTCCAAGGTATTTAGGTATTGATGAGTATTAGTACTGAGTCCTTGTTCGTAGTCTTCCAAGATTTTTTTGTATTTATGGAAATGGGGAACACTTTCCAAGATATAGTCCAAGGCTGACTGTTCTGCCGTATGAATATGCTCTTGTTTAGTCAAGGTAATTTGAATCCCTTTCCGAGTTGTGATTCTGCCCTCAAAATCATGGTCTTCACCACTTAAGATCTTTAAGAGGGTAGTTTTTCCATGACCATTCCTGCCAATTAGAGCGACTTTCTCGCCAGGGATCACGCTAAAGTTTAAGTCACTAAATAAATACTTAGCTCCGATTGATTTAGATATATTGAGGGCTTCGATTAACATCAGAAGGATTATACCCCAGGCTAGAAGGTCTTTTTAGGTCTGATGAGCCTAATAGAGGAGAAAGAAGAACTAGACGTAGAGTTAGTGGAAGAGTCAGTGAAGAAATATGGAGTTTTTGAGGCTCAAGCGCATGGGAAGCCAGAGGGAACAATTGTTAGGTTGACATGCTATACAGCTGAGTATCGTGGTGATCTGAAAGCGAGCTCCGAAATTGAAAAGGTAGCATACTTTGAGTACAGCCAAAAATTACCGACCTCGCTTGTTGATCACTTACTCTTTGATGATTTAAGAGAAAAAGAACTAATTGAGTAGGTAGTGAACTGGTGTGAGATGATACATATCATGTCAAAACCAAAAACAATGTATGTGGCAGTCAAAGGTTTGTTCTTTCAAAACAATCGTCTGCTCTTACTTAGAAAAACGGGTCAAGATTTTTGGGATGTTCCTGGTGGCAGAATAGAGTTTGGTGAAGCAATTGACGCAGCTTTGCAAAGAGAATTGAGGGAAGAACTTCCTAACGTGACTGATATATCTCTCATTGATTTGGTTGGCGTTCGAAAAAAATCGACACCACTTGAAGATGGCAACGAACTATTTTTAGTCTATTACCAAGTACAAGGTGTAGTCCCAACTCAACTTAAGCTGAGTGACGAACATTGTGACTCAAAATGGTTTACGAAAGAAGAAATTGCATTACTGCCAATGCCTTTTAACCAGGTATATAGTGAATTTTTTACAAAACTACGATAAAAGTATTTTTAATATACTCACCGACTTACTTCATCAAGCAGCGGCTCAGAATAAAAAATAGGTTTGAGGTTTATTTTTCTCCGATTGATCTTCGTAAGAACGGAATTTTTTTGACAATCAAAGTTAGAAGATAAGCTCCCCCGAGTACTAGCAAAAACTTTACGATGAGATACAGACCTAGTGGGAATGAAGTATAGTCAACCGAAAATGCAAGATATGTCTCTAGAAAACCAATTACTAGTAAGTGTAGTAAGTAGATACCAAATTACTGGGAGTAATGTATATAGGCCCACCATGATAATTATAAAGTAGAGCGAACTCACGTTAGCTGTGATGAGGGATTATGTCAGCTGCTGAAGAGTGTTTTTTCTTGAATTGAGTTTTCATTTTTAACCAATGATTGATAGCTAGAGTATATCTCTTGGGCGATGTAAAAAAAATACAAAAAAGCTATACTACCGGCTATGTCTAAAGAGGTGCCAAAGGTATTTATTGATCTTGTCCAATCTCTAAATGAGTTTGAACTAGAGACTAGAAAAGTAATTGATCAGCAGTTGATTAAAGCTCAGACTTTGGAAGAGTTCACAGCTGCTTGGTGTGGAATAAAACTTATGTTTAGCGATGGCGTGACAGTTGATACCGACATAAAAAAAACACAACAAGAAATTCCTAGATACCTTTGTCGTTTGAGAATAAACGTAGCGGGAGCTGTGGCTTTAGAGCTCCAGTTTTGGATCCGGTCAGCTCCAACCTATCAAGGTGAAGAGTATGCCTCACCATTACGAATGTACCATACAAAAGTGAAAGTTTATCCGGTTCCAGAATTCTCTCCTTTTAAATACTATGACACTATTATGTATTTGATTAGGAAAGTTCTTCCGGATGAAACAAAGTTATTGCTGTATGTGAGACAGAGTGATAGTCGGAACCAACTGGATCAAGGGGTCAATCCGCAACAAATACCTCTCACCAAAGTGTTTAGTAGAGCTGGTTGGAAATTCGTCAATTATGAGAAGAATGAAACAATAGGAGATCCCCTCAGAAAGCATAAATTAACGCTAGTTAGTTAAGGCTGTGTTTTTGTTATAATCACTTCATGAAGTACTACATTACAATTGATATTGGCGGAACAAACGTCCGATTGGCTCTTTTTGCAGAAACCGAAGCTGGACAAGTGACGCTGATTAAAAAAGAATCTAGAACTATTCCTCGAGATTATGAAGAAGGTTTGCGATTTTTAGTTGATGAAATTACTAAGCTCAAAGCAGGTCAGAAGTTGACCGGTGTGGCTTTGGCACTTCCTGGGCTGGTAGATACCGAGAATGGGGTGATTACTGATTCTGCGAACTTAACTACGTACCAAAATAAACCGATCAAGAAAGACTTGGAAGAAAAATTAGATCTCGAAGTCAGAATTGTAAATGATGTTTTTGCCGCCGCTTTAGGTGAGGCAGTCCACGGTTTGGGAAAAGGTAAAAAAGTTTTCAACTTTATTATTTGGGGAACTGGTTTCTGCGCTTCTAATGTAAAGAGATTTGAAGAAAAAATTCATATTTCAACTACTGACTTTGGTTGGCATTTAATCCAATGGGAAGGTTCCTGGAGTAGTGCAAGCGATGAGCGAACTCCTGAGTACTATGTGGGAGGCGGTTCCCTTTCTCGACAACACGGAGATTTAGCTAAACTAAGTGATAGTGATCCCCTTTGGGATGAGGTCAGTCAGAAGGCGGCTCAAGGACTGATAAACTTACTTTTTTTTCACCCAACTAAGCATTTTGTGTTTGGTGGGGGCTTAATTTTAAAGCGACCTTTTTTGCTAAAGAAGATTGAGAAGCTGATAGCAGAAAATCAAAATGTTTTTGAAGTCCCTACCTTAGAACTTTCAGAACTAGGTGATACTGCAGCTCTTTATGGCCTAGTTGCTTTATTTTCGGCCAAAATTATTTAATGTAAAGGTTGCTTTAGAATGAAATTTTTACTTGTTTTATTTAGCACTTTTTCACTATTTTTTCTGGGTGTTGTTGTCCCTACTCAAGCTCAATCAACTCAAATAAACGATACCTACAAAACAGGAACGGTACTCAAGATTTTAAGTGAAAAAACTATACCAGTTGAGAACCAAAATTTTTATCTCCAAGAAGTTGAAATCAAGTTGAATGAAGGAGGTAGTACTCAAATAATTCAGATGGGGAATGAGTTTCAGCCACTTAATGAAAATCAAAGACTAAAACCAGGATCACAAGTCATTGTTTCGGAACAGCAAGTGACTGAAGGTGACTCAGAGTATGTCGTCAATGATGTGTATCGTTTGCCAGTAATTGGAGCCCTGGCTGGGTTATTTGTACTTTTGGTGATAGTAATTGGTGGTCGTCAGGGGGCACTCTCAATTGGTGGGATGTTGTTTAGTTTGTTTATTTTAGTGTCATTTATTGTGCCCAAGATTCTGGCTGGTGCCAATCCTTTTTTAATTACACTCCTGGGAGCTACAGTCACCGCGGTTGTCACGATGTATGTCTCCCATGGTTTTAAACGCCAAACTCACATTGCCTTATTTTCGATGCTGATTTGTTTGTTGGGTGCAGCTTTTTTGTCAATGATGGCGGTCAAGTTGGGTCACTTTGTCGGGTTGGGTTCAGAAGACGCTGCATTCTTGCAGTTTGGAACTTCTCAATCAATCAATCTTCAAGGCCTCCTCTTGGCGGGAATTTTATTGGGAACTTTAGGTATTCTTGATGATATTACCCTAGCTCAAACTTCAGTGATTGAACAGCTAAAATCAGTCAATCCTAAAATCACTTTTTCTGAACTGTACAATCGAGGTCTAGTAGTCGGTAAAGATCATGTAGCTTCTTTAGTTAATACGCTGGTTTTTGCGTATGCGGGAACGAGCTTGCCCCTCTTTTTACTATTTACGCTTTACCGAACTCAACCAACTTGGGTCATTATTAATTCAGAAGTTATCGCAGAAGAAATTGTCAGAACCTTGGTGGGTTCAATTGCTTTAGTCATGGCCGTGCCAATTACCACTTTGATTGCAAGTTACTACGTGACTAAAAAGAAAGTAGCTTAGGTACGTTTGGCATTCCGTTTGAGTGACCACCAAAGGCTAATTCGCACTAAAATTACGACCACAATAAAGATGGAGACAATCAAACTCAGTGAAGGGAGTGTTTTCATACCACCGGTGTACCAGGTTATCCAGCGGGCCGACTTTAAAATGACGACGTGGGCCAGGATTAATAACATTCCTAGATAGCCAGTGTGTAAGACACTGCGCCAAAGTTTGCCACCCAACTTTGTTGCTGAAAAACGATTGGAGACTAAGGCCATCGCGGTAAAAATGAGTGTTGCTAGTAAACCGGTCAAGGCTGGCCAATACGTACCTTTCTCCCATGTTTCGATTTGAAGTAGTCGTTCGAGGGTAGAAAAAGATAGTCCAATGTGAATGATGCCAAAAGCAAAACCAATCAAACCTAAGTGTTTGCGATAGATAATCTTTGAGTCAAAAAAGTTCCAAAAATAACAGATTCCGCTCAAAGCCATCGAAAGTCCAATCAAAATGATTGCTGTATCAGCCACTGATTTATTAAGCAGATTAGGAATTTTTTGTGTTGTAAGGTAGAAGTATGACAAAGCGAAGATCCCTAAACCAAAGACGAGGACTCGTAAGTAAAGCTTTAGTTCAGAAACGGGTTTAACTTTTTGGACAGAGTTTGAAGCTAGACGTGGGTTCTTCATAAAAATTCTTTTTCTTAACTATAAGTCCTTTTACTATTTTTTGATATGACCTTTGAGGTATTCATTATTTTTACTTCCAATTATTTGACTCAGATTTTCATATTTATTTTTACTTAGAGTTTCTGATAGCCCTTGATTAATTTGAGCTACAACCTGAGGCCCTTGGAAAACCAAACCAGTAATCATTTGAATCAAAGAGGCGCCAAGTGTTATTTTCAGATAGGCATCTTCGGGCTTAAAGACCCCACCGCAACCTATGATAATTAACCGTGAATGAAATTTTTGATAGGTGAGCGCAATCAAAAAATTTGAACGGTTGAAGGTAGCTTTGCCACTTAAATTTCCAGGCCCCAAACCTCTTCTTTCACTTGCAACTACTGCTGGATCAAATCTATCTTTTTGTAAATTACCAATGATGACTCCAGCTGGTGAGTGTTGGGCAATGATAGTTAGTAGTGATAAAATCGTCTCGTCACTTTCACTAATTGGCATTTTAACAAAAACTGGTTTCTTCAACTTTAGGGAATCAATTTGAGTTAGGAGCAGATCGAGTTTCTTTGGTTCATAGAAATTAAAGTCACTTTTGATATTAGGGCAACTAATATTAAGCTCGTAGTATTGGTGCCGAACATGGCTTTTTTCAAATAAACGGAAAGAAGACAGAATGTCATTGATTACCGCTGACTGAGATGTCAAATGAGTGGTGTTAGTTTGACCGAGGCTGATGCCAACTGGGTTTCTAAATGAGAGAGGAGATAGTTTTTTGATCACAGCCTTTGCGCCCGGATTTCGAAAGCCTTTATTGACTAAGAGTGATTTGGACTGAGGTAGTCTTCCAAGCCGAGGCTGAGGATTCCCGACACAAGCTTCATGGGTAATGGTGCCCAAACTTTGGAAGCCAAAACCCAAACAAGATAGAGACTGGGTGAGTCGAGCTTCATAATCAAAACCAGCAGCCAAGCCGATTGGCGTTACAAAGGTAAGTCCAACCAGTTTTTGTGAAAGTTTTGGGTACTGAGGATTAAAAATTTTGTTTATTACTCTAGTCAAAAAAGAAAGTCTACCCATTTTCTCACCAAGCTGGACTGTTAAGTTATGAATAGTTTCTGGATTGAAGGAAAATAAGATCTTTTTTGTTCCTTGATAGAGTAAGGCTAAGAGCCAGAAGAAAAATGCTCTGGTATCACCAATAATAAAAAGTGTAGTACAAAATAAAATCAAACTGATTAACGCCGAAGCCATGCAGTACAAGCAGATGGCCTGAATTACAAATAATTGGAGGCCGACAAAGTAAAGAGAGAAGAGAAAACCAAGACTTGTTTGCACTTTTAACCACCAACCTATTTTTTGTCGCCACTTTAGAAAAAGACTGATGCTTAAAGTGAAAACTAAAGCATAGTGGAGGATACCGATCATGGCTAATGGCATGCCCCACCACTGTGAGTAGCGACTAGTCAGGACTTTGCCACAGTCGACCCACCAATGCGTACTACAAGGAGGTAGAGTGTAGTTGAAGTGCTCCCAAGTCAGGTAAGTAGCATCAAAAAGACCAACTAAGCTTAACACGAGTAGGAGGGAGAGAAATCTTCGCTTCATCGAAGAATTGTAACTTTATTTGATAGTGTTAGCTGTAATCTAGATCACCAAGAGCGTACAATAGCCGAGTGAAAGAAGCAGCTGTTACAACTCAATTACTTATTTTTTTTAGTCAATTTAAGAAAGTAAGTTTTAAGGCGGGCGAAGTCTTGTTTCCAGCTGGAACTCAAGTGACCTCGATTCTTTATCTTGAATCAGGTGTTATTAAGCAGAGTTCAACTTCTGCTAAAGGTAAAGAAGTAGTAATCACTCACTATAAAACTGGCTCATTTTTTCCTTTGATTTGGGCGCTGCATTTGAAACCAATTCCTTTTGATTTGATAGCAGTCACTGAGGGGTATGGCTGGAAAGCACCGGCGACTGAAGTTATTTCATTTTTGAAACAAAATGCTGAAGTGACATTTGACCTGATGGTTCGGTTGCTGAGTGGTTTAGAGGGCATGAGTCACAAAGTCGAGTCGGCTCTCCAAGCAACGGCAGCTCAGCGAGTTGCTCAAGCTTTAGTGATGTTGGCTTCACGATTTGGCGATGACGAAGGAGAGGTTTACAAAGATAAGCGCAACATTAAGATGTCGTTAACCCATCAAGAATTAGCTAATTTAACTGGTCTGAGTCGTGAAACAGTCAGTCGAGAGCTAAAGTTTCTAAAGGATGAAGGTTTGCTCTCACTCAAAAACGACCGTTTTACTATTTTAAAATTTGAGGACTTGACTATTCAGTGAGTGAATCCGTAGGATAGAGTCAGCGTGAAAGATCATAAAAAATTGGGTGAATTTTCCTCGACGGCGATTGCTGGGAACGACATTTTGTCTTCCTGTCTATATGTGTGTGGTTTTACCGCTCTCTTCGCTGGTTTTTATGCACCTTTTATTTTCTTTATTGTGGTTGGAATTCTGTGGTTCTACAAACATGTCTACACCGAAGTCGTTGAAGCTTTGCCGCTAAATGGTGGCGCCTATAACTGTTTGTTGAATGCGAGTAGCAAAACCTTGGCAGCTGTTGCTGGCGTGATGACTACTCTTTCGTATGTAGCGACGGCGGTCATTTCAGCCAAAACTGCAGCTGAGTATGTTAATACGATGGTTGTAATTCCAGTTTTGGCGATCACGGCTGGAATTATCGTGGCTTTTGCCATCTTAACGATTCTTGGTGTCAAAGATAGTGCTCGAGTAGCAAAAGTTATTTTCTCTCTTCATATTGTGACGTTAATAATTTTTATTGGGTTGGGTCTAGCTAGAATTACTACTCAAGGTTGGGGAATTTTGCCCGAAACTTTTGCCCAAACTCACCTACTTTTTTCTCAAGAAGGGACGCTAAAAATGTTGTTCTTAGCTTTGGCAGTTTCGATGTTAGGAATTACTGGTTTTGAGAGTAGTGCAAACTTTGTAGAAGAACAGAAACCGGGGGTTTTTCGAAAGACACTTAAGTACATGCTGATTGGAGTCTGGATTTTTAATCCCTTAATTACCTTTGTCATGCTTTCAAGTTTGAGTTTAGAAAATATTGCTCTCTCAAAAGATTTTGTACTTGCTTCGAGCGCTTTGGTGATTGGTGGTAAATGGCTTCAGACACTGATTGTAGTTGATGCTTTTTTAGTTCTTTCAGGCGCAGTTTTAGCCAGTTTTGTGGGGGCAACTGGCTTGTTATATCGAATGACACTCGATCATTGTTTGCCAAGTAGTTTACTCTTACCACGCCTTCGTCAACGAAATCAAAATACAACACGGATTGTGTTGCTGTTTGGTGGTTTATGTCTGTCAATTCTTTTGATCACTAAAGGAGTGCTGCTTTCTCTAGCTGGTGTTTACACCATCAGTTTTTTGGGAGTGATGACAGCTTTCGCTTTGGGAAATGTGATTTTACGGCAAACTCGCCCAGATTTAAAGCGACCATATAAGGGTCCGTTAATTTTTGCTTTTTTAGCGGCTTTAGCAACGACCATCGGGATCATTGGTAATATTATGATTGATCCTAGAAATGTGTTGTACTTTGCGATTTACTTCATTCCAGCTCTAATAGTAGTCCAGTTTATGATCTACCGGGACTATGTGTTGGAAGCAATTTTAAAGTTGACTCGCCCACTACCCATTTTGTATCGTCTAATTGAACCAATTTTTGAACACGTGATTTCACCTCGGATAGTACTCTTTGCACATCATCCTCAAAAACTATATCAATCATTGGAGTATATCCGTCGAAACGAAACCAGTCGCAATATTACAGTGGTTTTCTGTAGTGAAGGGACAGAAAAAACTAGAGATTTAATTGCTAAGTTTGAGAAATATTTACTGGTTTTTCGAGAAGCTGAAGTCTTTAAACACTTGCAGATTGATCTAGTAGTGGAAGAGTCACTCACGTTTGGTCCAGAAGTAGTCAAAGTCTATGCTCGTCGTTATCGAATGAATCAAAATAATATTTTCATTGGTCAAATTCATGACTCACATGACTTTACTTTTGAAGAGTTGGGTGGAGTCAGAATTATTCAGTAAGCTGATTTGCTGAAATACTTCTCAAGTGGTCGATAGCAGTTACTCCTCGCAACGTATATTTTTTACTAGTTTGATCATACTCAATCGTGGTAATTGAACACTCAGGGACTGCTTCGGCATCAGGCATTTGTTGATCACCAAAGGTATTTCGTAAAAAATCAGAGATGATACCACCGTGGGTGACTAATACAATTTGAGTAGTTTGATCAGTGTCGCTGGCAATCACATTTTCTAAGCGGGATCCAGCCATTCGAGATGAATCACCCAATGGCGACTGCCAGTCTCGATTTTGAGAGCTTTTTTTCCAGATATCTAAAAATTCACGGTAGGTTTTGCCAGATTCGACGCTCCAATTGAACCGTTCTTTTAAGTTTTCTTGAGTTTGAATCGGAAGAAAGAGAGTCGTGGCTAAGTACTCAGCTGTTTGTTGGGTGCGCAGGAGTGGGCTTGCGCTAATTTTTTGGATGGCTAGGTTTTGTAAATACTGGCCGGTGGTTTGGGCTTGAAGAATACCGAGTCTAGTTAGGGGTGGGTTTCCGACTTGAGTCATTTTTTGACCATGCCGAATTAAGTAAAATTTTTTGGTCATAATTTAGGAGTACTTAAAAAGAGACGTGAGTGCTAGATAAGCCATTTTTATTTTTTTCCCTAAAAAGTGACGAAGAGTATAGAGAGCAAAAATGAGGCAACCACTTAGCAAAGCAATTATACCTTTGAGCCTGAGTGAAAGGTTTTCGGAGCTAGGACTGAGGGTGGGGTGTGGTTTAGGAAAGTCGGGTAAGAATGGACGCCAGTACTCAACTCCATAGGTAGCTATTGGTTCAAGTTTGAAGTCAGCTCTTGTTCGAGGTGTGATGGTAACTTGATTTTCGGTTTTTACCTCAATTTGTAAATAGACATCATTGGCTAAGCCATTAACCACACTTGCTAAATAAGTCACTTGGTCTTGGTCGCTAAACTCGTAAAAAAGTCCAGGATTAGTGAGGTTGGGCGGTTCGAAGTCACCTGCAACTACAAATAGTTTTTTATCTGGTAACTGCTGGAGTTTGGGGAGGAGTCGTTGACGATAGAAAGGATCAAACCGTTGGAGCCGATGGGAGATAAGAAAGATATTTTTAATTTCAGGAGCTTTTTCAAGGTCAAGGATAGCGTTATAAATTGCTATTTTTTGTTTTTCATCAACTTCACCTTCTGAGCTAGGATTCAGGAATAGAAAAGCTGAGTTGGAAGTTCTCAGACTAAAAAATTCACCAGGACTCTTTTGATCGCGGCTATCACGGCTAAAGAAAACCGGGAACAGCGGTTGGGATTGTTGAGGGTTGATAAAAATTTGGTGGCTAGAAGTTCTAGCCGTTGTAATCATGAAGGCCGGTGAGCTATCGAGTTCAGTCGTAAAGACAGTTTGGAGATCAGTCATAGTCTTAGCCAATTTGGGATCATTCAAGTCATATCGGTGGTTATAGATGACAAAGGAGTATGATGATTGGTTCTCAGCTGTAGTTAGGGAAGTTTGAGTGGGAGTGACTGGAATGTAATAGAGATTGCAGGTTTCATCACACCCCAGAGCTACCAAGTTGAGGTCAAAATTTTTCTTAAGTGAAGTAAATTCGGTGAGTCCTTTGGTCGATGTAACTTCGAAGTCAGAAACATACACTGAGTGATTCAGGGTTTGTTCTTGTTTGACCAACTCAGTGATCGAGTTATATTCATGCTCTCCCCAAATCTGACTCGCATCTTTGATCAAGGGTTGCGTCAATGACAGAGGTAAAAGAGTGTAGTTTTGAGTACTATAAAAATCATAAAAATAAGGATTAGCCGTGGTCAGAAGAGAGGCGGACTCTGAAGCTAAGCCTGTTATTTCTGGTAGTGGTTGGCGGAAGAAATCGTCGGCCACTCTGATGTTTTGGATCGGCCACTCAGAAGTTGTTCCGCGATATTCTTGGAGAAGTTTTTGTCCAGCAGTTGGAATGGGACTGAGTAGAACTGCAAGTGAGCCACCACTAAAAAGCATGAAGAGAAGAACTGTCTGCAAACGAGGTGTGCTTATTTGCCAGCGAATTTTAATCAGCCAGTCTAATCCACTGCCCAAAATTAAAACTGTAATCGGTGAAAATAAGTAGCCACCATCACTTAACGGAATACTGGGTAAGACACTAGTTAAGCTCAGAGCTAAAAAAACTGCCGTTACTTGCCAGTGTCGGGCCCGAGAATGATACAATTTTGTACCCGCTACAAGAAGCATGGTAATCAAAGTGATGCCTAAGTTGGCATCAACTGCTGAAAAGAAGTGAGAGCTGAGGAAGTAAACGCTAACTTGAAGCGAAAGGATGATGGCTCCTAGCCACCGAGTTTTAAACCACCGATTTGCCAACCAAAAAAGTCCAAGTAGTGAGACGATGGCCAAACTTAGGTTAGCGTAATAGTAGGCGCTCAGTAGGTTGGCATTTAGAGAAAAAAGCCACAAGTAGCCTCCATAGAGATAAGAAGTCGGACTCGCGAGAGTAGTTTCTGGGCGACAAAGTTGCCATTGATGGATTTCTTTCCAGCACTTAATGGTGGTCAGAGCAGTAGTTGCATTTGGATCAGCGGTCAAGTTGAGGATGCCACTACTACGAAGGCTGGGATTCCGATGGAGTAAGAGAATTAATAGCCCAATTCCAAACAGCAGCGGCCAAAATTGTTTGAAAAATGAGTGAAAATCATCGAGCCGAGCCCGTTCAAAACTTTTGGCTAGCTGAGGTTGGTCCAAGTAGAGGCTTTTGACAGTCAGTCCAGCGATAGCCCAGTAAGTGAAAGCAACTTTTGAGGCTACAAAAACATCAATCATCACGGCATCGATTAGCAAACCGAGTGTCGCCCCGATGAAGCCCAAACTCAAGGTTTGAATAATCCAGTTTGGTTGGTCTTTCTTGAGGTTCATAGCTTGAAGTAGAAGCCAAATCACTCCGTAAAAAGTGATAAAACCAAGCCAGCCAGTTTCGCCCAAAGTCCGAAGCAGATTGTTGTCAGTGCTGTCAGCTTCAACAAAAGTACTGTTGGCTGTTTTATTTAAGGTGCCGTAACCAGTTCCAAGGTAGAGATTTTTACTCAGGCCTTGGAAGGCTTGGGGCCATAAGGTATCTAATCGAATGCCGAGCGAAAGACCGTACTTGAGTGTGTTTTCTGACCAAGTGGGTCCAGCGTCACTTAATGAAATATGGTTCTGGGCATCAATTGGTTGGCGAGCTGTCCCGGGCTGTTGATTGGCAAGAAAGCGGAGGGTTTTATCAACCATGGCTGTTAGGGGTGGAACTCGGGTGACGATAGCCGAGCTTCTAAAAGTTGCCAGTGAGCGGCTAAGGTTGGGATTTTGAAGATTAAAAGCCAGATAGCCGAAGGTGATGCTGGCAGTTAGTACGCCGATCAAAGTTAGTTTAACCAAGAGGGAGTATAGTTTTTCTTTTTTTCGAATTAGGAGTAAAAAAGAGACGTAGATCCCCGTCAAACCAGCTACCAACGCGAATTTGGAGCCACTTTCAATTAAAAGCCAAGCTCCGCCCAAAGCTACGATTGCAAACCAAGCTTTGAGTAACCACCGGGGGTGGGTGAAAATAGTCATCACTAAAAATGGCAAAAGAATAACTAAAAAAGCGGCCATGTCGTAGTGGCCAGCAAAGGTTGATTGGACGCGAGCTCCTTCGCCCAAAACTTGGGCGGTACCTTTACTAAACTCACGATTCATAGTCGAAAAAACTGGCCACGACAATCTTAATTGGCCGACCGCATAAAGAGTGATGATCAGGGTCAAAATTGATAAAAGAATCAAAATCACTTTACTTTGTTTAAGTGAAGTGATAGCTCCAAACATGAAAAAGAAAACTGAAAAGTACTCTAAGTAGCGGAAGAAATGGAAGAGGCTTTTGCCGATATGGAGAGGTTCAAGTGGAATCGTTTGGAGCAGAAAAATACCTGATAAAACTGAGAGTAAGCCGACACCTGCATAAAGACTGATCGCACCCAAAAATGAACTTTTCCAAGTGATGCGATTCCGAAAAGCTTGGACTACCCAAACTAAGCCAGTTAGAATCACCACTAAATCTTCAATTCTGACTTTAACTAAGTACCCGGGTATAACTTCGAGCAGTGGCAGTTTGGGATAAAGGGGAATAAAGAGTAAAAGGAAAACCGAGAGGCCAATCAAAGCGTAGGCGTCAACAAAAGTGAGTATTTTTTTGAAAGCGGAACTCAGCATAGTTGTAGTTACTCAATTTTAAGAATGGTGTAACTCATTTCGCCGACTGGGGCGACTACGGTCACAGTATCTCCAATTTTTTTACCCATAATTGCAGCTCCAAGTGGACTCTCAGTGGAGAGTTTATGTGCGAGCAAGTCAGATTCATGAATGCTGACTAGGGTGTAGGCAATCTCTTTGTTTTTATTTGTCTTCAAAGTCACGGTGTTGCCGAAACCAACTTCTTGAGCTGAAGTTGAGTGGGTGACTTGGCCGTATTCGAGGAGATACTTTAGTTGTCGAAGTTGACGTGAGACCGAAGCTAACTCGAGTTTGGCGTAGGTATAGGCCCCGTTCTCAGATAAATCACCCATTTCACGAGCAGCCTGGAGGCGGACGAGCACTTCCTTCCGTTCGGCGGTCAAGCGGTCGAAATCTTGACTCATCTGATCGTAGGCAGCCTGGGTAAAAGGAATAGTTGGTGGCAAAGTGATGGCTGGAGTTTGTTTAGGCATAGGGTATTTCTACTTTAATAAGTGAGGGTACTTGGTGAAGAGTTTTTGAATTTTAGGTGAAATAACAACCTCGCAATACGGTTGATCAGGTTGTCGATCAAAGTATTTCTGGTGGTAGGCTTCTGCTGAGTAGAAAGCTTTCAATGGTTCAATTTTGGTCACCACCGGGGTGGGAAAATGAGTTTGGAGCTCAGTTTTCATTTTTTCAGCTATCTGCTTTTGAGAGTCAGTGGTGTGAAAGATAATCGAGCGATACTGAGTTCCTACATCGGCCCCCTGTTGGTTGAGGGTAGTTGGATCATGGGTGTTCCAGAAAATCTCGAGTAATTGACCATAGGTAATCACTTGGGGGTCAAATTGAAGCTCTATTACCTCGGCATGGTTCGTTATGCCCAAGCTGACTTTTTCGTAACTGGGGTTGGCTACTTCGCCGCCGGCATAGCCGGAAGTGACTTTTTCTACACCTTTGAGTCGAGAAAAAATCGCTTCAGTACACCAAAAACAGCCACCACCAATGACGGCAGTTTCTAGGAGAGAGTTAGGATTTTGTGGCATACGTCTCTCTATTCTACACGGTTAATTTGGTCGAATACCCTATAACTATTGTGTTTTTCCCGGAAATAGAGTATACTGGCGGAGTATTAACAGCCGAAAACGAGATACTTCCGTAGTCTTAATCACTCTTCCTAGACCCAAGAACTGATTTCCCAAAACCTCGAGAATAGTTTCTTTTTTTCACCATAAAAACCGACGTTTTAGACGTGGGTATTTAGAATAGTAACACTATGAAAAACTCATTTATGAGATCCTCGTCCCAACCTAGATTTAGGGGTGGCCGAGCCATGAACACGCGTCGACGTCAATCGTTTGACCCGTCCCAATTTGTCAAGAAAGCCAGTACTCAGACAGCCGAAGTTTTTACGGCGATCCATACTTTCGCTGACTTTGATCTTTGCCCTCAGCTCCAACAAAACATTGCTAGCCGAGGCTATATTTCACCAACCCCAATTCAAGATCAAGCGATTCCGCTGTTACTTGAAGGTCGGGACTTAATTGGTTTAGCTAATACTGGTACTGGTAAAACAGCTGCCTTTTTACTGCCATTAATTCACAAATGCTTCAATGATCGCTCACAACGAGTCTTGATCGTGGCTCCAACTCGAGAGTTGGCAGTTCAAATTGAGCAAGAGTTTAAACTTTTTGCCCAAGGTCTGAACATGTACTCTGCTCTGTGTATTGGTGGCATGAATGTCCGAGCTCAAATGTCAAAACTTTATCGAAATCCAGAGTTTGTCGTGGGCACTCCTGGTCGGTTACGCGACTTGGAAGAGCAACGAGCTCTTGATTTTAGTACGTTCAATAACATCGTCTTAGACGAAGTTGACCAAATGTTTGACATGGGTTTCATCCGTGACGTCAAGTATATTACTTCGAAGTTACCACAACCTCGCCAAGCTTTGTTCTTCTCAGCTACTCTTTCAGACAGTATTTTACAAACAATGCATGGCTTCCAAACCGACCCTGTTCGAGTTTCAGTCAAGTCTCATGAGTCAGCCACTAATGTCGATCAAGACATTGTCCGGACTAATGGTCAGCCTAAAATTGAAGTTCTCCATGAGCTTTTAATCCAAGCTGAGTTTGATAAAGTCTTGGTCTTTTCACGAACTAAACGAGCGACTGAAAGTCTAGCTCGAAGTTTGGGTCAACGAGGCTTTGCGGTCAGTGCCATTCATGGCAATCGAACTCAAGGTCAACGTCAGCGCGCAATTGAGCAGTTCAAACGAAGTCAAATCCAGATTCTGGTAGCGACCGACGTGGCTTCTCGCGGGTTGGATATTGATAACGTAACTCATGTTATCAACTTTGATTTACCTGAAACCTACGAAGACTATATTCACCGAATTGGTCGAACTGGTCGGGCGAGTCGTAAAGGGATTGCGTTAACTTTCATTGAGTAAAGTCAGTGGCTAAAAGAGCAATCGAAAAAGTTAAAGACCGGAGAAGCGTTTGAAGTTTCGCTCGGTTGGTAACTCTTCCGTGATTGGGGTAATGAAAAAGAGTAGATGGACATCTTCTACGGTTTGTTTTTTGCCGGTAAAAGGATCAACTAACTCATTGACATCCCACCACCGTTTGAGAAAAGTTGCGATTGAAAAAATTCGACTCTGATTGGCAAAATCTTTGTACGGGTCAACAATCACCATCGCTTCTAGTTCTTCATCGACATGCGAAACAATACTGTAGTGACCAGCGTCGTTACTGTCTTCACTGACTTCTTCAGCCTCTTCTTCTTCACTGGCATAGAATAAACCTTGCCACTCAACTCCCACGCCATAACCTCGACTTAATAGATATTGAATATCATCTAAGGAAGCGTAGTACTTGTACCAAAATTGAGTTTGGGGGGCGAGGCGAATGACGCCCCGAGCTAGTTGGTCGATCCGAGTTCCATACTCATCAATTGTTTCTTCTACCCCGGCGGCGCGAGTGATTTCTTCTTGTGAGTACCGAATTTCGAGTGCATCCAAGAGCATTTGAATCACAGCCGGACCGCAGTGTGCTTCACTGATTTGGAGAATTTGATGGATCTGCATCCAGCTAGCCTTTCTGCAAAGTGCGAGCGTGTTTACTGAGCAAACTTTTCAGAATGTCGGTGAAAGCCACGCCGTGGAGGTCCAAGACTTCCGTCATCGGCAAGCCCATATCCGGGCCAAAAGCTGTGTTTGGATTACAGTCAACAAAGAAAGGCGTCTGAGTCGCTTCTTCAAATCGAATATCAAACTTAGCGTAGTCGCGATAGCCTAAGGTCTCGAAAGCTCTGGTGACTAAAGGCATAATTTTATCTTGGATGGCTTGATCAGGAATGATATACGAGTAAGAACGAATATCGTCATAACTTTCTAAACTAGTGAAGTCATGTTTGCCATCTGGTTTGAGCCGGAAGACTTTTTGACCTAAGAAAATATGCTTTCTGCGACCATCATCATAGATAACGGCCGTAACTTCAGGTCCATTCACAAATTTTTCAACGATGACGCCAATTTTATAGGTAGTGACCATTTGTTCAACTTTTTTGAGAGCAGAAGCAAAACTTTCTTTAACCGCTTTGTTGTCAATTCCAACACTGCCACCACTTTCATTTAGTTTCACAATCAAAGGCAAACCCAAACTTTCAGGAATTTTAAAGCGGAGGTCGCGGATAAATTTATAGTCAGGAGTCGGAATGTCGTGTGAGAGTAAAATTTGTTTGAATAAATGGCGGTCGTTGCCGATAACCAAACCTCTCATTCCGGCTCCAGTATAAGGAATGTTGGAGAGTTCGAGGGCGCCTGGGATAGCGGGCTGGAGGCGATCTTTGCCTTTGACTGTATCAACCAAGTTGAGGACTAAGTTTGGTTTATCAACCAGGATGTTGGTAAAGAAGTACGAGTCAGCGACGTATCCTTTGACTGGAATGCCCAACTTGGCGACTTCGGCAATGACTTCTTCGGCTCGTTCCTCAACTTCAAGCTCAGCTTGGTACGCACCTTCAGTTGCAAAGTCGGCTCGGTCCACAAATGAGTAGGCGACGGCGACTAAGTTGAGACTTTTGAGTGCGTCAGTATCAATAAAAAAGAGGTCGGAGGGTTTTGGTTGTTTCATGCTGGCATGATCCTCTCACAGAAACAAGGTTTTTGTCTAGCTTACGCAATCTGGTAGCTGCTTTTGATGAGTCACGCGACTTGACATTGGATACCCCCTAGGAGTATTTTAAAACTCTAGATATAGAAAGGACACCAGATGTCAGCTAGCTCTTTAGTACTCAATCCTCATCAGAACGCGATCCTTCAACTTGAACAAGTGGCTGGGTTGCTGGCCAACGAGTACGCTGACTCGGTTCGTTTTTGGGTGGCGATTGAAAAACTCAAAACTCCAGATCGAGTGATCGAAGGTGGATTGAAAATAAAGATGGATGATGGTTCAACCAAAGAGTTTTTGGCTTACCGATCCCAACATAATAATGCTCGAGGTCCGTATAAAGGTGGGATTAGATTTCATCTGGGTGTGACCAAAGACGAAGTTATGGCTCTTTCGACTTGGATGACCTGGAAATGTGCGGTGACGGGCATTCCGTATGGTGGTAGTAAAGGCGGTGTGGTGGTTGATCCACGGAGTTTGACTCCAAGTGAACTCCAAAAACTCAGTCGTGCCTATGCTCGCTTGATTGCTGACAAAATTGGGCCGTGGGTCGATGTCCCCGCGCCTGATGTCAACACCACAGGCCAAATCATGGCTTGGATGGTTGATGAGTATCAAACGTTTTTGCAGGAAAAAGCTGGAGCACAAGGTTTAACTGAGAATCCTTTGGCTGCTTTCACTGGTAAACCACTGGCTTTTGGCGGCTCTGAAGGTCGAGAAGAAGCAACGGGGTTGGGTGGAGTTTTTGTCTTGGAAAAAGTGGTTGAGGAGTTGGCTTTGAGTCCCAAAGCGCAGGTCAGAATCGCAATTCAAGGTTTTGGGAATGTGGGGTATTGGTTTGCTCACCATGCGCATCAGCGTGGTTACCTAGTGGTAGCGATTTCTGATTCTAAAGGAGCGGTCTATAACTCTAAAGGAATTGATCCCGGAGCGGCTTTGGCCCACAAACAGAGCGGTGGTCGTTTGAGTGAGCTGGGCCAGGCGCTGAGTAACGAAGAGTTGTTGGAGTTGGAGGTAGAAGTTTTGGTGCCTTCAGCTTTAGAAAATGTAATAACTGAAAAGAATGCTGGTCAAATTAAGGCCAAAGTGATTATTGAAATGGCCAACGGCCCGGTGACGCCAGCGGCGGATCCGATTTTGAAAGCCAACGGAGTCCAGTTGATTCCTGATGTTTTAGCCAATGCCGGTGGTGTGACAACCTCCTACTTTGAGTGGGTTCAAAACCTACAAGGTGCGACCTGGACCAAGGCCGAAGTTTTGGGGAAACTCCAACCATTAATGGAGTCTGCTTTTGCCGAAATGTGGAAACTTCAAACTACTACTGGTCAGGACGGTCGCATGGCTACTTACATGCGAGCAGTTAAAAGAGTGGTTGATACGATGCTCTTACGTGGTGTGGTCTAATTTAAGGTATGATCACCTAAATCATGAACGTTTCATCACTGCCACATACACCGATTGAAGAGTCGTTAACCCTGTTTTTGATTGGAGTGACGGGTGACTTATCACGGCATAAGATTTTACGAGCCCTCTATACACTTTTCAGTGAAGGCTTGTTGCCCACTCACTTTACGTTGGTCGGCAATGCCCGAGCAACCTATACCGAGGCTGAGTTTCATATTTTTATTAAAAACTGCGTTCAACCCAAAGACGAAACTAAGTGGCAAGTTTTTTGTCAGGGCGTCCGATATGTGAGTGGTGATGTGATCGATCGAGAGACTTTTGAGAAACTAAAAGCCTGTCACGATACACTGACTGAGTGCGGTAATCACTTATGGTATATCGCGACTTTGCCTTCTTTATATACCGCTATCATTCGAAACATGAAAGTAGTTGGTTTTGATCAGAGTCGCTGTGGTTGGACCAAGTGCATGTTAGAGAAACCTTTTGGGACCGATGTGGCTACGGCCCGAGCGCTTGATCGCGAACTACTCCAAGTTTTTAGTGAAGAACAGATTTACCGGATTGATCATTTTTTGGCCAAAGAGATGGTTCAGAATATTTTAATTTTTCGTTTTGCTAATGGATTATTCGAGAATCTTTGGAATCGAGATTTTATTGATCATATCCAAATTCACGCTACGGAAACGTTGGGGGTTGAAGGTCGAGAAATTTTTTATGATCAAACGGGAACTTTGCGCGATGTGGTTCAAAATCATGTACTCCATCTTTTAGCCACTACGCTGATGGAAGAGCCAGCAACTTTAGAACCAGCTGATATTCGATCAAAACGAAGTCAACTTTTGGCTTCCCTCCAGCCTTTGGAAGCTGAGAATCTCGAGAAAAATGTCGCCTATGGTCAGTATCAAAAAGGATTAGTTGGTGAAGAGTCAGTCTTAGGCTATGCGGATGAGAAACGGATTGAACCTGGTTCAACGACTGAAACAGCGGTCGCCCTCAAATGTTTTGTGAACACTCCGCGGTGGGCCGGAGTTCCAATTTATATTCGAGCTGGTAAACGTTTGAACGAAACAGTGACTGAGATCTCAATTCAGTTTAAAGAACGACCAAACTCGATGTTCTCAGCTGTCCATTTGTTACAAAATCCCAATATCGTGACCCTACGGATTGGGCCAAATGAAGGCATGGAAGTCAGACTTTATGTTAAGAAACCAGGTATTAAGCTGGGTCTCCAAGAAGTTCCCGTTCAGTTTTACTACAAGAATATTTCACAAACTGATCTAGTTGAAGCGTATGTCAAGTTAATTTATGATGCGGTCCAAGGTGATCCAACGTTGTTTCCGGATGCAAAAGGTATTGAGTCGTGTTGGCAGTTTGTGCAGCCGTTACTTGATCAAAAATCCCTCATTACCACTCAACCAGATGTATATCCAGCGGGGAGTCGAGGGCCAACCTCGTTTGAAAATTTAATTGAAGCTGATGGTCGTCATTGGTATGTCTCAAAAACTTCTTAAAGTCACCGCTTTTCTTCGTCGATATTGGTGGGGAGCCATTCCGGTGGTCGTAGTGGCAGCCGCGACTGCTGCCATGGTGTATGCCTATGGGGCATATGATCAAATTTCAGTCACCCCGACGGTTCCCGCGAACTCTGAGACAGTAGCAACTCCAGAACCGCCGGATCCACTGCGTCCAATCTCGATTTTACTGATGGGTTATGGTGGTGGTGGTCACGCTGGAGGATTACTGACTGACACGATGATGATTGCCCGGATTGATCCGCGAGCTGAAACGGTCCACTTGATTTCTTTACCACGAGATTTATGGGTGAGCCTGCCGATCGAAGCGGACGGGGGAGAAAGTTACTGGAAAATCAATGCCGCTTATGCAATTGGAAGTGACGATGCTAAGTATCGCTTCAAACCGCTTCAGTACACCGGCGAAGCCGGTGGTGGTCAGTTGGCTAAGTACGCGGTGAATAAAGTTTTAGGTTTACCGATCGACCATTTTGTGACCTTGAATTTTTGGGGCTTTGAAAAATCAATCGATGCTTTGGGTGGGGTGACGGTAATGGTGGACCAAACTTTTGATGATTTTCTCTATCCAATCGAAGGTAAAGAAAACGAAACCTGTGATAAATCTCCCGAAGAGTTGGCGGCCATCTCGGCGACTGCTTCGGCTGAGCAAGCCGAAAAGCTTTTTGCTTGCCGCTATGAAACGCTCCATTTTGATCGAGGTCCAGTCAAGATGGATGGTAAAACTGCTCTAAAGTATGTCCGATCTCGTCACTCTAGCCAAGATGGCGGTGACTTTGGTCGTGCTACTCGTCAACGAAAAGTGATCCAAGCAGTCAAGGATCGAGTGTTTGAAGTTAACTTTTTGCCCAAAGCGATTCCTTTTGTGACTACGCTTCGTCAAAATTTGCAAACCGATATCGATCTGAGCTTGATGCAAGAGTTTATAAATAACTATGCTGAGTACAAAAACTTCAAAATTATCTCGATTGCTTTGACCGATAAAAATATTTTAAAACATGGCCGGAGTCAGAATGGTCAGTACATTATGTTGCCTCAGGCTGGTCAAGATGAGTGGTCAGGTCTTCACGTTTGGTTGCAAGAGCAACTCCAAACCTCTGCCTCCGATTCAGCTCAACTCAAACCGCCAAGTACGTTAGAATAACAAGATGCGTAGTAAAAGAGTCGCTTTTATAACTTTAAGTATTTTAGTTTTACTAAGTTGGTTTGGTTGGCGAACTTTTTTAGGCCCGAACTACACTTCGACTACCTCTCTATCGGAATTAAGTGTAGTAGCTTCGCCATCAGTTCTGCCCTCACCAACTCCACTCCCAATCTGTGAAGTTATTACTGCCACCGAGTTGGAAGTAATTCTAGGCGAGTCAGTCACTCAGGATCAGGTGGATCCAGAGACTTGTCTCTGGACGGCGAGTAATGGTCAATACACACCAACTGTGGCGATTAGTCGGCAGTCAGTTATTGATTCAGAGCTGACAGTCACTGGTGATAGCTCAGCCAGTTCCGGACCTCCAATTTGGCAGGCTGAGCTCCAGCGCCATCAAGACCTCCCTGGCTATCAAGCACTTGAAGGTGTGGGCGAAGCTGCATACCAGATTTCCACGGGCGTGGTCGTGCTCCAGAGTCCTTATTTTTTAAAGATCTCGGTTTCAGTGGCTACTCCTAGCTCCAATCGGCCATTGGCGGTCACGATCGCTCAAAAAATCACCGAGTAACTGCGCTAAATTCTCAAAATTTTGTTACACTAGAAGTTGTTACTACCTTGCCCATGAATCTCAAACCGCTTTTTTATCCTCGTTCAATTGCTGTTATCGGTGCTTCAAGCCAAGTTGGAAGTGTCGGTAATGATTTAGTCAAAAACTTAGTTAAGCAAGGTTTTGAGGGTGATATTTTCCCAGTCAATCCGAAGAAGGGTCAGCTTTATGGCTTGAAAGTTCGTTCAAGTTTGGCCGAGATTACCGCTCCGATTGATTTGGTGGTGGTGGCGGTGCCAGCTAAAATTGTGCCGCAGATTCTACGAGAAGCCGGCGCCAAAAAGATCAAAGCTGCGATTGTGATCAGTGCGGGTTTCAAAGAAAGTGGTCATTCAGAACTTGAAGCAGAAGTGGCTCAAATTGCTCGAGATCACGACCTGGCTCTGATTGGACCCAACTGTTTGGGCTTGATCCATGCCCAACAAAAACTGAATGCTTCTTTTGCGCCGTTAATGCCCGCGGCGGGTGAAATTGCTTTTATTTCCCAGAGTGGTGCAATTTGCGCGAGCGTCTTGGACTATGCCCGGGAACGAAGTTTGGGTTTTTCTAAGTTTGTGAGTGTGGGGAATAAAGCTGTGATTGGGGAGCTGGAGTTACTGCGGTATCTGTATACCGATCCAGAAACTAAAGTTATTTTGCTTTACGTTGAACAATTGACCCAAATTCCAGAATTGATTACGGTTGCTCAAGAAATTACCCAGCATCACACACCTAAACCAATTATTATTTTAAAGTCTGGTCGGACGGCCGCGGGTTCGCAAGCTTCTCAGTCCCACACGGGGGCTTTAAGTGGGAGCGATACCGCGTATGACGCGCTTTTTGCGCAGACGGGGATTATCCGAGCAGAAAGTATTTCAGAACTTTTTGATTTTGCCGAGTGTTTTGTCCATAATCGCCAGCTCAAAAATAATCGAGTCGCGATTTTGACTAATGCGGGTGGCCCTGGAGTTTTGACAACTGATGCCTTAATGACTGACGAGTTGAAGTTGGCAAAACTGAGTCCAGAGACCGAGAGCAAGCTAAGAGCTTTTCTGCCGGCGGCAGCTAGTGTTAAAAATCCGATCGATATTTTAGGTGATGCCAATGCAGATCGCTACGAACAAGCTTTGAAACTACTGTTAGCTGACCCAGCTATTGATGGGGTGATTGTGATTTTGACACCTCAATCAATGACTGAAGTTGAAGCCACCGCACGAGCGATTGCTCGACTGAAGAAACTAAGTAAAAAACCGTTAGTCGTGAGTTTTATGGGTCAAAAACTAGTTGAGTCAGGCTTGAAAATTCTGCATCAAGAGCGAGTGGCGACGACCATGTTTCCTGAGCCAGCTGCTAAAGTTTTTGGTGCGCTCAACACCTTTCGGGAGTGGTTAAAGCCAGCCAATCGTCATACATTCCGGTTCCGAAATGTTCATCCAGAGCGAGTAGACCGATGGTTGAAAAAATATACACCTGATCAACCTCGCTTACTCTCACCTGATTTGACTCGCTCGCTTTTGAAAGCTTATGGCTTGCCAGTCTTGCAGCGCCAAGTGGTGACTAGTCTAGTCGAAGCCGAGGCCGTGGCTAAACGCATAGATGCGCCATTAGTTTTGAAAATCGTCTCACCCGATATTAGTCATAAAACTGATGCTGGTGGGGTCAAGCTCAATGTTGCTCCCAATAAAATTCGAGCTGCCTATCAAGAACTATTGATGACGGTCAAAGCTCGTCGACCTTTTGCTCAGATTACTGGAGTTGAAATTATGGAGTTGGTGACCAAGCCTGGCCTTGAAATTATTCTTGGGGTCACTACTGATCCTCAAGTAGGGAAGTTGATACTAGTCGGTCTAGGCGGGATTTATACTGAAGCGCTCCAAGATACGGCTTGGGGAGTGGCCCCATTGACCCACAGTGATGCCGAACGAATGGTCGATAGTTTGAAAGCTGCTCAAATCTTGGCTGGAGCTCGAGGACAAACTCCATTAGATCGAGAAGATTTGATTGCTTGTCTGGGTCGTCTTTCGCAACTTATTACTCGCTTCCCACAAATTAAAGAAATTGACATTAATCCCCTCAAGGTGTTGGCTAAAGGCCAGGGCTCAGTCATCTTGGACGCCCGAGTCATACTAGAGCTGGGCTCGTAGATCTGTTAGACTCAAAACCATCTATGTCGAGCTTTAGTTGCCACGGTATCTATGCTTCCACCTCCGGAAATGTCGAGACGGTCGTCGAGACGATTGCCAAGACTTGGCAAGAGCTGGGTTGGGAAGTGGCCTTACATCGAGCTGAGAAGACTACCCTCGAAGTGATTACTCAGCATACCCATTTTTTACTCGCGACCTCAACTTGGGAACATGGCGCTTTAAATCCTTTTTTTATGACTCTCTATAATGAAATGAAGAAAGCTGACCTAACAGGTAAACAAGCGGTTTTTGTTGGACTAGGTGATGAGCGTTATGAACCAGTTTTGTTTTGCGAAGGGATTGAAATTGTAAAACGTCGGTGGGTAGCTCAAGGGGGAGAAGTGATCGGTCTGCCTTTGAGAATCAATGGTGAACCCTATGCTCAACTTGATAAAAAAGTTGTGCCTTGGGCTCGGGAGATAGCAAATCAGTGGTCAACTCAAGCGCCAACACCAACCTCACCGTCACCCGCTGCGACTGGTCTCCAAAAAATTCTGCAAGGAGTGTTGCGTCATGCATAACTTTTTAAATCGCTACACCCTCAAAGCCGCTGGTGAATCCGGTCAGGGCGTCAACTCAGTTGGTGAAATCCTGGCCAAATCTCTCAAAGAAAGTGGTCTCTACACTTTTGGTTATCGGGAGTATCCATCACTGATCCGAGGTGGTTACGCATGTCATCAAATTGATATTTCTGATCAACCACTGACTGCCCCTTCGGCGATGACCGACTTTTTGATCTGTATGAGTCGCGTCTCGTTCCATGTTTATTTGCCCACAGTTAGAGCTGGAGGAATTGTCATCCATAATTTGCGCCAACTTCAATTGACTGAAGCAGAGCAACAGCTAGTCGTTGATCGTCAGTTACAACTCGCCTACCTCCCAGCCGAAACAATGGCCATTGAGACCGGTGGTAAATCAGTCATGTCAAACGTAATTTTGATTGGAGTTTTGTGGCAGTTGCTGAGTCTTGATTTGGAGCCGGTTAAAGCAGTTTTACGGCATGAGTTTGCTCGAAAGCCTGAGTTTATTGAACCTAACTTGGCTTGTTTGGACCGCGGCTTTACTGAAGTTGTGCCTGGTGTTGCCAAAATAAAATTACCATTTACCTTAGTTCCAGTTCGAGAAGCTGACGCGTTGTTGACGGGAAATGCGTTGTTGGCCTTAGCCGCAGTGGCGGCTGGAGTTAGAGCCTACTACGCCTATCCGATGACACCGAGTAGTTCAATTTTGAGTTACTTATCAAATGCTTATCAAGAAACGGGGATGTTGGTCAAACAAGTTGAAGATGAAATCTCGGTGGCGCAGATGGCAATCGGGTCAATGTATGTTGGGACCCGAGCTTTGGTGGCTACCTCTGGTGGTGGTTTTGACTTGATGACTGAGTCGGTGACGATGGCGGCCATGACTGAAACACCTTTTGTCTGTATTCTCGGTCAACGTCCTGGTCCAGCGACTGGGTTGCCGACTTGGACAGCGGCCGGTGACTTGAACGTGGCGGTCTATGCTGGTCACGGTGAGTACGCACGGTGTGTGGTGGCTTTAAGCGATCCAGAGTCGGCCTACACGATTCTTCAAAAAGCTTTTAACTTAGCTGAAAAATTTCAAACAGTGGTGATTGTTTTAACTGAAAAAGAAATTGCTGAGTCGCTTTTTCAGATGAGTGAACTGCCAGCCAATGAGCCGATTGAACGAGGTCTCGTTCCAGCTGATCAGATCGAAGCTTTAGTTTCGAGTGATCGCTATAAAATCACCGACAGTGGTGTCTCACCACGCTGGTTGCCGGGTCAGTCAGATGCGGTTTTTGATGCGAACAGTGACGAGCACACACCTGATGGCTCATTGACCGAAGAAGCTGAACCCACCAAGCAAATGTACGATAAACGGTTGCGTAAACAAGTCTCGATGGAAGCTGAGTTGCCAGATCCAGTTGTGTGGGGGCCAACTCAAGCGAGTCTCTCTTTTGTTGGCTGGGGCAGCCCTAAAAATACGCTACTCGATGTGATGAAAGAGTGGAATGCGGCCCATCCAGAAAAAACCTTTAACTATCTGCACTATGAATATATCTATCCGCTTCGAATAGCGGCTTTCATGAAGTTTGTTGAAGCTTCACAGCGGGTGGTCTTGATTGAGAATAATGCGCTTGGTCAATTGGGAGCGTTGATTACCCAACATACTGGCTATCTCTTTACCGAACGGTTCCTGAAGTACGATGGTCGACCGTTTTTTGTGGAGGATATTATTGAGTACTTGGAGCGGACGTAATTTTTATGCATACCTGCGACTCGTGCCAACACCAAATCACCACTTTTGCCGATTATTTTTCTAATAATTTGTATACCTGGTGTACTAACTGTGGGAACTACGGCATTCATGCCGCGGTTAAGCGAGCTTTGACGGCTGAAAATCGTCATGCTTGTGAAACTTTACTCTGTTTTGATATTGGTTGTCACGGGAATGGTTCCGATAAAATTGGTGGGTACCGATTTCATGGTCTCCATGGCCGGATTTTGCCGTTCGCCTGTGGGGCATCGGTGGCCAATCGCAACCTAACAGTCATGGCTTTTGGCGGTGATGGTGGGACTTTAGGTGAAGGGATCAATCACTTGATTCATGCAATTCGGGGTAACTACAACGTTACGTTTATTTTACATAACAACTTGAACTACGGCCTGACTCAGGGCCAAGCCTCTTCAACGACTAAACCAGGAATGATCATGACGGCGGCTCCGGACGGGATTACCTCTGACCCGATTCACCCGATGCGATTTGTGTTGTCGCTCCAACCTTCGTTTGCAGCTCGGACTTTCTCAGGTGACGTCAAACACATGACTGAAACTATCCGGGCTGGAGTTAGACACCAGGGTTTTAGTTTTATTGAAATTCTCCAAAGTTGCCCCACCTATAACAAAGCTACTCCTCACGAGTGGTATCAATCACGAGTCAAAGACGTGAGCACCTTAGCTGGCTATGAGCCGAGTAATATTGCGGCGGCCCGCGAGATTTCGGAAGATATTGAAAATCAGATTGCGATTGGTGTTTTGTATCAAAATCCAAGTAGTCGCCCGTTTATGGAGCGCCAAGCCAATCGTCAACAAGTAACCACCGAGTTAATTAATGAAGTAGCCATGGGTGATACCAGCAAATTGTTTGATGCGTATCGATAACTATGGTTAAGAAAATTATTTATATGGGACTTTTACTACTGGGATTAGCAGGGCTAGTGGTTGCAGTCAGTCGGAAGCCAATTGCTCGCTTGTTTGCTAAGCCTTTGCTAGTTAAGCAAGCTGATAAACAGCCAGTTAATCAAGATCGAGTTCGATTTGTTGAGTACACGCCGACCTTGTTTAGTCATTTAGCCGATCAACGGCGGGTGTTGTTTTTCGCCGCTGGGTGGTGTGGCAATTGTCAGCAGGCTGATCTTGATTTTGAGAAGCGGAGTAATGAGCTGCCGCAAGACGTGACACTTTTCCGCGCCAACTTTGATTTAGAAAAAGAATTGCGTCAAAAGTATGGGGTGACCTATCAACACACGTTTGTGTTGGTTGATAGTCAGGGGAACTTGGAGAAAATTTGGAATGGTGGTGATACCGATGAGTTGCTAACTCAGTTAGGTTTGTAGCACATTTGCCGGTTTAATAGGTAGTGAGAGACAATGGCCACTGCAAATTGCCTTCACCTTTGGCTGAGGTTGATTTGCTATACTAAAACTCGATGTCAAATTTTCAACGTTTTTTGGTGGGCTCTCTCTTACTTTTTTGTTTGCTTAATATCGGTGGTTTGTGGGGCGTGACTTTTTTGAAGGAGCAACGGAGTTTAGCTACACAACCAACCGCTGTCTCACCCTCATCGCAGAGTGAGTTGGAAACGTTGGCCAAAGAAGTAGCCGAGCTCAAGGCACAAATCCAACGTTTAAATCAGCCGGCAACCACCCTTTCCGCCTCGCCTCTCCCATCGATTCCAACTGGCAACACCACTTTAGCTCCAAAGCTACCTGTCTCGACATCTTCACCCCAAGAACAAGTTATCTTTATGGGTAGTGGCCAGACAACTGAGCGAGACTGGACGACGATGACTGGAGCCACGGTCACGATTAATCGAGATCTGTATCCCCGGATCAAACAAGTCACCTTTGAAGCCTCACTTTCAATCATTGGGGGTGAAGCTCAGGCTCGACTACTTAATCTCCAAAATGGCGCAATTATGGATGTCACGACTCTGATTAATAACACCCCGGTGGCGGTTTGGAAGCGATCGCCGAGTTTTACTTTGTTTGCGGGTAGTAACACTTATGCCGTTCAAGTTCGGTCAACGAGTGGAGATCTAGCCCGTTTGGAGGGCGCCCGGGTTATAATCGTGACTCAATAAAATCATAGTCCAGAAACTGCGACTTATTTTTTTTATGCTTACTCACTACAAACCGCTTATTCAAGCTCAGTTGATCGACTTTTTAGAGTCAGAACGGGCTTTGTTCAAAACCCACTTTTGGGCAGCCGATGTGATTGATCGGTTTATGGCTTTTGCTCCGGCGGGGAAGGTTTTTCGAGGTAGTTTATTATTGGCAACGTATGAAATGTTGACCAACCAACCGCCGACTAGTTTGTTGCCCGCTGCGGCCAGTGTTGAATTAATGCACTCATCATTGATTATTCATGATGACATTATTGATCGAGATGAGTTGCGACGCGGGCAGCCAACTTTTATCAAACAATACCAAACGTTAGCCGCTAGTCGTCAGTATGCTTCCAGCGATCACACCGGTTTGAGTCTAGCTCTTTGTGCCGGTGATATTGGCTTTTTTTGGGGGATGAAGTTGATCAATCAACTGGAGTTGCCAGCCGCTCAAAAAAAACAGATTCTAGATTTTTTTGCTCATGAATACTGTGTTGTTGGGTTGGGCGAGATGCTCGATGTTCACCAAACGGCTCTGCCGACCGCGGTCACCGAGGCTGAAATTCTGGAACTCTATCGCTATAAAACAGCCCGCTACACTTTTTCTTTACCGATGTTGCTGGCAGCGTTGGCGGCCCAAGTGACACCTGAAGTTTACCAGTTACTGGAGAAGCTAAGTGAGAGTCTGGGGATTCTTTTTCAGATTAAGGATGATGAGCTTGGTCTCTTTGGCTCGGAAGCGGAAACTGGCAAGTTGGCGATTTCTGATGTTCGAGAAGGCAAAAAAACCTTGTACTACTACTTTGGTTTACAGCTGGCGACGCCGGCAGTCCAGTCGCGATTGCGGCAGTTGTTTGGTAAGTTCGATTTAACAGTGGCTGAGCTAGATGAAGTCAAAAATGCGGTCATCACATCGGGGGCTAAAGAGCGAGTTGATACTCAAATTCTAAAGTTAGAAAAAGAAACTAAAATTTTGATTGCTCAGTTGCCAGTCAAACCCGAGTATCAAGTTGGTTTGTCTCAATTTGTAGATCAAAATGTGTTGCGTAAAAATTAGGTGTCTAGTTATTCAAAAAAATGGCCTAGTTCTTGGAGTTGGCGGGCAATCTCAGTTTCTTGTGAACCAATCTGGTGACCAATAAAGATCAAGCGACCTTTCTTTTCCAAGCTCAAAGTGGTGGGTTCAAAAGTAGCTCGAGTCGCGACACGATTAACCAAGATGTGCTCTCCGGTCGGTGTTTGAAAAACGCCTTTGACCCGAAAAATACGGGCGGGAAGCGTAGTCAACCAAGTTTCAACCTGAGTCTGAGTTAAAGCCACCATCAATTGGCAAGAAAAACTTTCGAGCTCGTCTGTTTCTAAGTGGTGATGTGACGCTGAGTCAGCGGCGGTTATAGTTTGAGAAAGGAGAGTATCTAGTTCAGAGCTAGTAACGCCAAAAACTAGTTCTGGTCCAACTCGTCCTTGAGGGGTTTCGATGATGGGCGAGTGAGTGTTCAACTCGCGGACATAGCCGACCACAGCTTCTTTGCGGGCTAGATCAACCAGCTCAATTTTATTAAAAAGAATAATATCGGTCAGGTGGGTTTGGTTGCGAGCAGTGACGGTCAAGTCTTGGTAGCCTTCAAAGTTGACCACATCGATTACGCTCAGCACGGCATCCCGCCGCAACTGAGGGTGGGCTGAAACCATCAAGGCTAGGGCGGCGGGGTCGGCGGCTCCCGAAGCCTCAATCAAAATTCGATCAGGGTGGTACGTCTTAATCACTTCAGTAATCGCACTTAGAAAAGGGCCAACCAAGGTGCAACAGATGCAGCCATTCAGGAGTTCTTTAGCTACCACTTGTTTGGTGCGGAGCAATTGGCCATCAAGATCTTGATCTCCGACTTCATTTTTGATGTAGACCAGTTGCTGGTGTCTCGCCTGTAAGTCGTCAATCAAATGGCCAATGATAGTAGTTTTTCCTGAGCCAAGAAAGCCGGTCACGATTGTCGTAGGGACTCGATTAGACATATACTTAGATCTTACGGTTTGGGTTGAAAAATGGCAAATCGAGCTTGGCCAAAGCTATCGAGCTTAATTTGACCTTGAAAATGAGAATTTAAGCGGAGAATATCTTCTGCATGAGTGTAATCCATTTCGAGGAGGACTCGACCTTGTGGTTTGATTCGTGACTCGATCTGCTGTAAGAAAGCTTCAATCAAACTCAAACCCTCTGGCCCGCCATCTAGAGCCAAGTGTGGTTCAAACTCAGTCACTGAAGCGTCAAGTGATGGAATTCGTTGAGTCGGAATGTAAGGTAAGTTGGCAACTAATAAGTCATATTTTACTGTTGGTGGATAAGCTTGGAGTAGATCACTGACTAAAAAGGTGGCTTTGGTCGGGACGAGTCGCTGCCAGTTCTGGCGGGCAACTGCGACTGCCTCAGCTGAAACATCGGATAACGTCAAGTTGAAAGCCAAGTTCAGTTTGGTCAGGGCTAGCGCTAAGGAAATACCAATTGCGCCACTCCCCGTTCCCACGTCAGCAATTTCGAGCGGGGAAGTTGATTCTCGGGTAGAGTCAGTCGCGATTTTTTGGGCTTGAGCGATGGCTTGAGTGACCAGTTCTTCAGTTTCAATTCGAGGAATTAAGACGTCCTGGGTAAGGTCGAGAATCAAGCCCATAAACGGGACATGGCCGGTCATGTACTCAACTGGCATCTCGCCTTTTTCCGCCGCCTCAGCCAGCGAAACTCCATACTGAGTCAAGTGGTTTTTTTCGTAAGGGGAGAAGCTGCGCATCCTTTCACTCTACCAGGAATTAGGAATTAAGCCAGGCTAAATCCTACGGAGTTTGTAGTTGATTGGGGAATTAGCTCTTGCATTTTAAACGCAAATATAGAAAGATAAAACTTGAAAAAATAAGGAGTTCTCCAAGGAGTTTTATGGCAAAAAATACAATTAACCCTACCCCACTTAAGGTCACACCCGTTGCCTCGATGCAATCGAGAACTGGTCAAGGTCCTTACTCACTTAGTAATTTGATTACCGTTGTCAGTAACAACTTCACCATTTTCTTTTTAATGGGTCTTTGTTTCTTAGGCGGATTCTTTGGCGGTTCTTTATGGACTGAGAATCAACTTTTACGCAGTGGCAAAACTGGAACAGCCAATGTTGCAGCTCAACCCGCAGCGCCAGCCGCAGCTGACCCTTCAGGTCCGACTGCTGACCAATTGACCAAAGCTCGGGCCATTGATCCAAAAGTTGATCACGTCCGTGGTAATGCCGATGCAAAAATTACCTTAATTGAGTACTCTGATTTTGAGTGCCCATTCTGTGCTAGTTTTCATCCAACCATGTTGCAAGTGATGAAAGAGTACGGTGACGATGTGCGATGGGTCTACCGCCACTACCCATTATCATTTCACCCTCAAGCTCAAAAAGCAGCTGAGACTTCCGAGTGTGTGGCTAAGCTCAAAGGCAAAGATGCTTTCTGGGAGTTCAGTGACAAGATCTTCGCAGAAAACACAAAATTGGCTGGTAGCTTAACTGCCGAAAGCGCTCAAACCATCGCTGTGGCGATGGGTGTTGATGCAACTGCTCTCAAAACCTGTGTTGATAGTGGTGAGATGGCCGCTAAAGTCAAAGCTGATATGACTGATGGCACTGGAGCCGGTATTAGCGGCACTCCTGGAACAATCATTTTAGCCGCCGATGGCCAAGCTGAATTGATCCCTGGAGCAGTGTCTTTCGATCAAGTCAAGACGATGCTAGACAAGTACCTTTAATAAACAGAAACGTACCTACTAAAACGCCGACTTTTAATCGAGTCGGCGTTTTTGGTTGGAGCTTGCTATACTACAGACTGCTACCTATGAATATGAAAAGGATCCTATGTCACTTAAAGATCAATTGATGGAAGATATGAAAAATGCGATGCGAGCTCGCGATGCTTTGAAGCTAGGCGCTATTCGGTTTTTACAAGCAGAAGTTCGAAATGTTGAGATTGACAATGGTGATCAAGATGATGCCGGAGTCCAGAAAATTGTTGCTCGTCAAATTAAACAGATGAAAGACGCGATTACTGATTATAAAACTGGTGACCGGGCGGATCTAATCGCTGATGAGGAAGCTAAGATCAAAGTCTTAGAAGCCTACGTACCAAAACAACTTTCTGATGCTGAGTTGCAGGCAATTGTAGCTGCGGTGGTGGCGGCAACACCTGGTGGTAACATGGGACAGCTGATCGGTCAGGTGATGAAGCAAGTTGAAGGTCAGGCTGATGGTGGTCGAGTTTCAGCTTTGATCAAAGCTCAGTTAGCAGCCTAAGTCAAACTCGTTGAGTTGGCTTAAAATTTCTGTATGCAAACTAAAACCATTGGTGAGATTTTACGTGATGAACGAGAGTTCCATCGGTTGAGTCTTGATGACTTGGCGAAAAGAACTCGGATTCGGTCCGAGTACTTGGCGGCTTTGGAAAGCAATCAATTCGAAAAATTACCAGCGGCGGCTTTTGTCAAAGGTTATATTAAAACTTATGCCGCTTTATTTGGTTTTGACCACCAACCTTTGTTGGGCTTGCTCCGCCGTGATTTTAAAGAAAGTGCAAAAGGTCAGTTAGTTCCCCGGGAATTTATCAAGCCTTTACTTAAAAAAGATCATCTTTGGACCCCGACGACGGGGTTTTTACTCATGCTCTCCGGAGTCTTCTTGAGTGTGTTCACCTATGTCGCACTCCAGTGGTATGCTTTAAATCGACCGCCCAAAATTGAGGTTACCCAACCACTGCCGAATGCAGACGTAGCGGCTCAAGTCGAGGTTCGGGGTCAGACTAGCCCTGAAGCAGTGGTGAAAGTGAATGATCAGCCCGTAGCCCTCCAAGTCGATGGGAGTTTTGAAACTGAAATTTTTCTCCCTCGGGAGGGAATTACTACGATTACGGTCGAAGCGGCTGATCGCCGAGGTAAAAGTAGTCTAGTCCAGCGGACAGTCAACGTGCGTTTCTAAGCAATTTTTGGTATAGTGAGACTCTATGGATTATTTACCGCTCGTTTTTGCTGTTGTCTTAGTTATTCTAACCATTGTTTTGAGTGTGGTTGGTTTTCAATTGGTTAAAGTCTTAATGGAACTACGCAAAACGCTCCACAAAGTTAATGAAACCCTCGACACTGTCGATGCGACCGTGCTGGCTATTACTCAGCCACTTCACAGTTTGGGTGGGATGGCTTCTGGCTTGGGGGCTGGTTTTAAAGTCTTTGAAACATTCGTATCCTGGCTTAATCGCAGTAAAAACTAATGGCAAATCAAGATCAAGGTTCATTCTTATCAGGTTTCTCAATTGGGATTGTAGCTGGGGCGGTGGGTTATTTTTTATTTGGGACTAATCGAGGACGTAATCTTAAAGCCCACCTAACAGCTGAGTGGGAAATAGCTCGAAAAACTCTACCTGATCGAGGTGATGGAGGACTCAACTACACTTCAATTACAGAGCTTATTAACTCAATTAGCCAAACAATTTTGACCGCTGAAACCCAAGGCCGCGAGAAGTTGGAACAACACCGAGCCAGCTACGAAAAACGAGCCACGGCCCGCAAAGCCAAGCCCAAGTTTAAAGGTGTCTAGGTCTCTGGTAAAATACCCCTGACCAATGTCAACCACTTCTCTTACCCCCAACCAACTTCGTCAAGCTTATCTAGATTTTTTTGTGACCCAAGGTCATGCCGTGGTCCCTTCTTCACCATTAGTGCCCGAGAATGACCCAACTACGCTTTTTACAGGTTCAGGTATGCAACCAATGGTGCCGTATCTTTTAGGCGAACCACATCCTAAAGGGACTCGAATAGTTGATTCGCAAAAATGCTTTCGATCCCAAGATATTGAAGAAGTTGGTGATAATCGGCATACAACTTTTTTTGAGATGTTGGGCAATTGGTCTTTGGGTGATTACTTTAAGGCTGACCAACTCCGCTGGGTTTTCACCTTGGTGACCCAAAAAATGGGCTTGGATCCAGCTCATTTATTGGTGACTGTTTTTCGAGGTAGCCAAGAGCTAGGGATTCCTCGGGACACTGAGTCAGTTCAAATTTGGAAAACACTCTTTGCTGAAGTGGGGATCGAGGCAACTGATGTCGATCAAGCTGAAGAAAAGGGCATGCAGGGAGGTCGGATTTTCTACTATGATGAGAAAAAAAACTGGTGGTCACGCTCAGGTGTGCCTGCCAATATGCCTGTCGGTGAGCCAGGTGGTCCTGATAGTGAACTATTTTATGACTTTGGGGCCGAGCTTCAGTTGCATGAAAATTCAGTTTTTAAACTCGAGCCTTGCCACGTTAACTGTGACTGTGGTCGATTTTTAGAGATCGGAAACTCAGTTTTCATGCAGTATCAAAAACAAGCTGATGGTTCGTTCAGTGAGTTGCCTCAGAAAAATGTTGATTTTGGCGGTGGTTTAGAACGAATGTTGGCGGCTAACAATGGTGATAGTGATGTTTTTAAAACGGCTTTATTTCTCCCGATTATTAAAAAATTAGAAACGATCTCCGGTAAAACCTACGCAGCGAGTGAAGAGAATAAGAGATCATTTCGAGTCATTGCTGATCACTTGAAAGCGGCGACCATGCTCGCGAGTGATGGCATTTATCCATCAAACAAAGAACAAGGCTACTTTTCTCGCCGATTAGTCCGACGGGCGATTCGCTACGGCAAAATGATTGGGATTGAAACTGCTTTTGTGGCTGAAATTGTGCCTGAAATTGTAGCGATCTATCAGACAGCTTACCCAGAATTGGCTCAAAAAGCAGAAACCATAACCGAAGTTTTAATGGCAGAAGAAGAAAAATTCCGGAAGAGTTTGGTTAAAGGTCTGAAAGAGATTGAAAAAGTGCCAGCTCTGACCGGTGAGATTGCTTTCAAGCTGTACGAAACCTATGGTTTTCCGCTCGAGTTAACTGAAGAAATTGCCAAAGAGCGAGGTCAGAAAGTTGACACTGTTTCTTTCCAAGCTGCTTTTAATCACCATAAAACTGCGTCGCGAACGGCTTCGGCGGGGATGTTTAAAGGGGGGTTGGCTGATCACTCAGAAGTCACCACTAAATACCACACAGCTACACATTTACTCCACGCCGCTCTCCGCCAGATTTTGGGTCACCACGTCCAGCAAAAAGGGTCCAACATTACTGGCGAACGTCTCCGGTTTGATTTTTCACACCCTCAAGCTGTAACCGAGACTGAACTGCGTCAGGTCGAAGCTCAAGTTAATGAGTGGATTGCTCAAGACTTGTCGGTAACCAAGCAAATTTTACCCAAGACAGAAGCCTTGGCACAGGGAGCAATTGCTTTTTTCTTAGATAAATATCCAGATGAAGTTACGGTTTACACGGTTGGTCATGATCCACTCACCGACTGGGTCTCCAAAGAGTTATGTGGCGGACCACATGTCGAGCGAACAGGTCTGATTGGGCAGGTCGGTATTTTCAAAGAGCAGGCTGTTTCTGCTGGTGTCCGCCGGATCTATATCCGAGTCAAAATTTAGCTTTTTTTATTTTTCAAACTCGAGTTGAACTAGCACTAGAGCTGAGAATCTGCTTTAATTGAGAGTAACACCAGTTACAGGGTGGTCTCAACTGTGGCAGACTAGTGTTACTACTTATGGATTTGCCCGCACTTTTTTCATCTACTACTGAAACCCAGGTTTCTTACCTGACGATTGTCGTGAACGACGTCTATGTCCAGTCAGCGCTGTGGTCGTTTCAAGCTGGTCGAGTTGTATTACTAGAAAAATCTGACGTTCATGAGTATCACGATGAGAAAGAGTGCTTTCTCAAAACTGATCTTAGTTTGCAAGAACTAGGGAGTGAATCAGAAGGGGTTGATGAAGTGGTTTTTGGGTTGGAACCTGATTGGGTGACTGGCGGTGAGATCAACCCGTCAAAAAAAACTTTCCTTAAACATTTGACTGAAAAGTTATCGCTTAAAGCTGTTGGTTTTGTGGTAACTGTTGAAGCTTTGCATCAATTTTTGGTTAAGATCCAGCCCCAGCTATCAGCTTTAGTCATTCAATCAGAACAAAAAAATGTACGGGTCAGTTTTGTCCGACAGGGAGTGTTGCTGCGAACTGAGGTGGTGGGTAAATCAGGGACGTTGCCAGCTGATGTGACCGAGGCTTTTGCTCGATGGTCGACGCCAGATGAGTTGGCTGCCGCCTATCCTAGCCGGATTTTATTGACTTCGGATCAATTGAGTGAAGAAGAGCTGAGTTCAGAAGAACAAATGATTCTTAATTATGATTGGGTGAGTGAGAAACTTTTTCTCCATCCACCGATCGTGGAGTTGTTGCGCCCAGGCACGGTCCTGGAAGCAGTCGTTAATGAAGGAGGCAAAGCGGTCGCTCAAACTCAAGGCCTAGTCACGCCTCAATCAGAAGTTGAAAATTTGGTGGTGATGAAAACAGCGGCAGCTGAAGCTGCAATGGTCAACGGTGCGGCGGTGATAGCTAGTCAACCTTTACCCGGAACAAGAACCAGCGAAGAAGAGTTTGACTTTGAACCGGCCGCTGCTTTTGAGCCTTCAGCTCCACCGGTCCGGCCCGCTCGAAAAATAAAGTGGCCAGCTTTCTTACGCCATCGTGGTCCGTACTCGCATCATCCGTATATTGTGAGTGGCTTGGTGCTGGGGATCATACTAGTCTTGGGCATCGGGTATCTATACTTGCAGTTGACGACCAAAGTGGTCGTGACGTTGGTTTTGAAAACCTTGCCGATTGCTAAAGAAGTCACTATTAACTTGGATCCGAGTACTACCTCTAGTTCAACTAGTGAACTCCGGTTAGCCGCCCAGCGCCAAAACAAGGAGTTTGAAAAAAGTACAACTCTACCGACGACTGGTTTAAAAAAAGTCGGTGACAAAGCCAAAGGCAAAGTTTTGCTTTTTAATAAAACAACTTCCACTAAAACTTTTAATGCTGGCACTGTTCTGACCAATGGTGCGTTCAAGTATACGCTCGATGCGGAGGCCACGATTGCTTCAGCTAGCGTAGTGACGAGTGGGGCCAGTGAAACTAAAACTTTTGGTCGCAGTGAAGTCCTAGTTTCAGCGGTTGAGATTGGGCCTGAAAGTAATCTAGCCAAAGACGTGGAGCTTAAGATTGCGAGTTTTGATCCAGGTACCTACTCTGCTCAATCGGTGGTCGAGTTTAGTGGCGGCTCAAGTCGAGAGATGCGAGTTGTCGCCGAAGTTGATCGGCAAAAAATCTTAAGTACTCTCCGTTCTGAAATCTTGGCTGAAGCAGCTACGGCTTTCAAACAAGAAGGCCGGGGAGTGACCTATACGGTCCCGAGTGGCAAGATGACTTTGAGTAAAACTACCTACAGTGCCAAAACTGGGGACGAAGCTGAAGAACTCAACTTGGCGTTGGTGGCGACAGTTGAAGGCCTGACTTATCAAACTGACCAGTTAAAACCACTGGCGCTGCAAGCTTTGGCGGCCCAAGTCCCGAGTCAATATGAGTTGCAACCAGATACGTTGCAGATTTTATCAGAACCTCAGTCACCCACTAGCTCTGATTCAGCTCAAGTCGTGGTTAAAGCCAACTTAGCCGCCCAAGCTGTGCCGTTGCTCAATCAAGATGTGCTCAAAACTAGAATTGCCGGTCAGTCATTGAGCCAAGTCGAAGAAATCTTAAAAGGCGATTCTTTGATTGTTCGTTTTGGGTTGAAATTTAGTCCGGCTTTAAGTCGCTATCTAGTTCGGCAGTTGCCACCTGCCAATCGTTTAACGTTAGAAACCCAGTAACTATGTCATCGGCCACCAAACCAGCTGTTTCTCAAGTGGAACTCCTTAATTTGTATCGAAAAGCGGTGGCTTCCGGTGTGCCACTCTCGAGTTTAGATCGAAAAGTCGAACAGTTGGTGGCTCGGAAACAAGTGACAGAAGAAGTGGAAACTATCGCTGCGGAAGAACGAACTGATACGTTAAAACGCAAAGTACCTCTTTTTGTTCGCTATGGAGCATTAGTTTTACCAATCTTCTTCATTACAATTGGGTTGTTTTTGGTTGGGAATGCCGTTTTACCAATTTTGAATTACTATGTTTCAACTTTGCCTGGCTTGCGAGCAGCGACCTTGACTTCCCCGCTACCAGAAGAACAAACACTCGATGTGACGCCGATCGTCGTTGTTTCAGCTCGCACAACCGCTGTGCCTCCGAGCTCTGATTTTCCAGTCATTATTGATGCCGAACTTGACTACACCAATCTTTCAAATTGGTTTGTGGGAGTGGGCGACATCAAACTCCAAACCCAGAAGGAAGACTTCTACACGCTCAATATTCCGTCAGTCAATATTGTTGAGGCTCAAGTAGCAGTTGGGGGAACTGATTTGAATAGTAGTTTGATCCAATATCCGGGTACGGCTTTACCGGGTGAAAAAGGAGCTCCGGTCATTTTTGGCCACTCAGTTCTGCGCCAATTTTATAACCCTAGTCTGAAAAATACTCGCCGCTATACTTCCATTTTCAGTACCATCATGACCATGAAAAAAGGTGATCCCATTTATGTGACGCATAAAGGGGTTAAGTACACCTATGTCGTCCAGGATAAAACAGTGGTCAAGCCAGAAGATACGTACATTCTAAATCAAAAATATGATGCCTCGCTTTTAAAATTGGTTACCTGCGTGCCGGAAGGAACCTACTACGAACGGGGGGTGGTCATAGCTCAACTGGTGACTCAGTGAGGTATACTGCCTCTATGTCGATCTATCCAGTGATTTTAGCAGTTGATTTTGGGACTAAACGAGTCGGAGTGGCGATCAGTCGAGGCTCGTTGGCTGAGCCATTGGTGATTATTCCCAACTCTCCCACTTTGCTTACCCAGCTCAAAGAAATCTTGACTCAAGAAAAAGTAGAAAAACTAGTGGTGGGGCTATCAGAAAACACGATGGCTGAGTTGACCCGTCACTTTGTGACTCAACTCCAAACGGTGACTGACTTGCCGATTGAGTTGGTCGATGAAACGCTCAGCTCGCACACCGCAGCTCGGAAGCTGAGAGAGAGTGGAGCGTCCTTGCGAGTTCGTCAGCAACCGTTGGATGATCGGGCGGCAGCTGAGTTTTTACAAGAGTATTTGGATGGTATTTCTTGAGGTATATTTCCCTTAAAAAACAGAGATGGTATACTCATCACCTATGCTTCGTTGGCTCAAAATCACTCTACTGCTTGGTCTCGCTATTTTAGTGATTTTTGGTTTCGTGATGGTCTACTTGGCTGTGACGCTGCTGCAACCCGTTTCTGCTACCTCCCAACCGACGCAGACCTTTGTTATTCCTCCGGGACAGGCGGCGAGTGTGATTGCTCGTCGGTTGACTGAAGCTAAGGTACTTCGTCACCCATTAGTTTTTCGTTTTGAATTGAAACGCTTGGGTTTAGAAAATAAGTTGCAAGCTGGTTCGTTTATGATTTCCCCATCAATGAATGCTCGAGAAGTTGCTCAGAGTTTGACTACTGGTACGAGTGATATTTGGGTAACCATGATCGAGGGCTGGCGGCGTGAAGAAATAGCCGAGTCTTTGGTTCGTCAAGAACTCTCGGCTTTTGACTCTGATGCTTTTCTGGAGCTGACTAAAGATAGTGAAGGCCTGCTTTTTCCTGATACTTACTTAGTTCCTCGTCAAGTGACCGCCGAGGCCATGTATGACATCCTGACCACCACTTTTGATGAAAAAGTAGTCAAAGGTTTGGCCGACGAGATTGAAACTAGTCCTCATTCATTTGAAGATGTGATGGTGATGGCTTCTTTGATTGAGCGGGAGGCTCGAGATTATGACCAAATGCGGATGGTGTCGGGGATTCTTTGGAATCGAATTGAGATCGGGATGGCCCTGAATGTTGACGCGACGCTTCAATATGCTAAGGGCTATGATCGACTCGAAAAAACTTGGTGGTCACCACCCACTAGTGCTGATAAAAAAGTTGAGTCACCGTTTAATACCTACACCAACGCTGGTTTGCCACCTCGACCGATTGCTAATCCTGGTTTAGATGCGATCAAAGCTGCTCTGCGGCCGGCAGCAAGTGATAATTATTTTTATTTACATGACTCTCAAGGGCTGTTACACTATGCTCAGACTTTACCGGAACATAACCGCAATATAGAGCGGTACTTGCGTTGATGTTTGGCAGTTGTTACAATACCCAACATTCTGGTTTTCTAGAAAAAACATAATTTGGGGCACTTCTCTTGATTACCATTAACCTAGGTTCATACACGCTTTAATCTATGAGGCACAGTCGATTGCCTCTTTTTTGTTGTGTGTGGGCAAAGTTAGTCAAGAAAAACCATCGTTACTTGGAAAGGATCTTTCATGTCGCACGCAGCACGCCAAAATTGGGGAACTGAGCACAAAATTTTACCTCAGCTTGACTTGGTTCAACTCCAGTTGCAGAGTTATGATCGCTTTTTAGCCACTGGCATTCGAGAATCTTTGAATGAAGTCAACGGCGAAAAAGGGATTGAAGACTTTACCGGCAAGAACTGGTCAATCAGTTTTGGTCAGTATCGTTTTGGTCAACCAAAATACACATTATCTCAAGCTAAACGGAAAGCTGTCAGTTATGACATGCCTCTCTACGTTGAAGCCACTCTCATCAATAAAAAAACCGGTGAAGAACAAACTCAAGAAGTCTTTTTAGGTGATATTCCTAAAATGACCCCAGTCGGAACTTTCATTATTAATGGTATTGAGCGGGTGGTGGTGACGCAACTAGTTCGTTCACCAGGTATTTTCTTCTCAGGCGATGAAGATCCAACTACTGGTCGAGTTCTCTATCGAGCTGAACTCCGCCCAATGCGTGGTTCATGGATTGAAGTTGGCGTTGGTCGCAAAGATGTGATCACTGTCAAAGTCGATCGTCGTCGCAAGATGCCAGTGACTGTTTTATTGAGAGCAATTGGCTACAGTAGTGATGAAGATATTCTTAAGTTGTTCCACGACGCTGGTAAAGATGAGTACGACTTGATTCAAAACACTTTAGGTAAGGATACGACCAAGACTCAATCAGAAGCTTTAATCGAGCTTTACGAAAAGATGCGTCCTGGTGAACCAGCGGTCCTTGATAACGCCAAAGAGTTCTTAAAACAATTATTCTTTGATGCCCGTCGCTATGACTTGGGTGATGTCGGTCGTTATAAAATGAATCGCCGATTGAAGATTGCGATTGACGAAAAAACTACAGTTTTAACCCCAGAAGATATCGTGGCTACCATCAAGTATTTAGTTCAACTCCAAAATGGAGTCGGCAAGACTGATGATATTGACCACTTGAGTAATCGTCGCGTCCGCCGAATTGGTGAGTTGGTGCAAGCTAATGCTTTCCGCATCGGCCTGATCCGGTTAGAGCGTTCGATTCGAGAAAAAATGTCGTTAACCAAAACTGACGAGACGCTGACTCCGGCTGCTTTAGTCAATGCTCGACCGCTGATCGCAACCATTTCTGAGTTTTTCCGTCGCAACCGTTTGTCAACCATTTTAGATCAGACCAATCCTTTATCAGAAATTGATAACCTTCGTCGGTTATCAGTCATGGGTAGTGGTGGTGTGACCCGAGAACGAGCTTCGTTTTCGATGCGTGATATTAACGCTTCTCAATACTCTCGGATCGACCCAGTTCGATCACCTGAAGGTCCAAACATTGGTTTGGTGACGTACTTAGCGCTGTACGCTCAAGTCAACGCTTTTGGTTTCTTGGAAGCTCCGTACCGCAAAGTTGAAGAGCGCAACGGCAAAATGTTTATCACCGACCAGATTGATTACTTGGTGGCTGATGACGAAGAAGAGTATCACATTACTCACGCTGGTATCGATATTAAAGATAATGTTATTCAAGAGGAGTGGGTACCTATTCGGTACATGAACCGCTTTATTGAAGGTCCAGTGGCTGATGTTCAGTACATTGATGTCGTCCCTCGTCAAGTGATCGGAACTTCAGCTTCGCTGATTCCGTTTATTGCTCATGACGAAGCAAACCGGGCACTGATGGGTACGCACATGCAGTGTCAAGCAGTGCCTCTGATTAAACCTCAAGCTCCAATTGTCGGAACCGGCATGGAAGCCACCGTGGCTGCCGCTATGGAACGGACCGTTTTGGCTCGCCATAAGGGAACTATTGAGTATGTTGACGCACAGCGTATTGCTATCAAACTTGACGCTAAAGACTTAGAAGATGCCAAACGCCAAGCTGCTCTTGATGAGAGTGAGCTCTACGCAGTTGTTGGTGATACCGAAATCTACACGGTTGAAAAATTTGTTCGCACTTCACAAAGTACGTGTTACTCACAGAAACCAATTGTTAAAGTTGGTCAAAAAATCACGGCTGGAGAAGTGATCATTGATGGTCCTTCAGCTGATGACGGTGAGCTGGCTTTAGGTTCCAACCTAATGATTGCGTATAGTTCATTCGAAGGTTTGGGGTATGAAGACGCGATCGTCATTTCTGATCGAGTCGTGCGTGAAGACGTTTTGACCTCTATTCAAATCAGTGAACACCGCGCTCAAGTTATGGACACCAAGCTCGGGCCTGAAGAGTTAACCAATGATATCCCTAATGTTTCTGAAAACTACCTGGCCAACTTAACCGCTGACGGTATCGTCCGCGTCGGTTCAGTCGTCAACTCGGGTGATATCTTAGTCGGCAAAATTGCGCCTAAAGGTGAAACTGAGCTGACCCCCGAAGAGCGCTTACTTCGAGCTATTTTTGGTGAGAAGTCACGCGAAGTTCGAGATACTTCCCTCCGCTTACCTCACGGTGAGACCGGAACGGTGATTGATGTCCAGATTTTGAATCGTGAACTTGGTGATGAGCTTGATCCTGGAACAAATATGGAAGTTAACGTCAAAGTCGCCCAAACCCGTAAAATTACGGTTGGTGACAAAGTCGCTGGCCGCCACGGAAACAAAGGTGTTATCTCTAAAATCGTGCCAGTTGCTGACATGCCTCACCTCGAGGATGGTACACCAGTTGATATTATCATTTCACCACTCTCGGTTTTAGCTCGGATGAACTTGGGCCAACTGCTCGAAGCTCACTTGGGTTGGGCGGCTCAGAAGTTGGGTTACAACGTAGCGATTCCCGCTTTCGAAGCAATTGATGAAAATCGAATTTGGGAAGAACTTGATCGAGCTGGCTTACCAGTTTCGGGCAAAGTTCAACTTATCAACGGTAAAACAGGTGAACTCTTTAGTGAGCCAACTGTGGTCGGTATTGGGTACATCCTGAAACTGATCCACATGGTCGAAGACAAGACCCACGCTCGGTCAACCGGTCCTTACTCTCTCGTCACACAACAACCTTTGGGTGGTAAAGCTCAAATGGGTGGCCAGCGGTTGGGAGAAATGGAAGTCTGGGCACTTGAAGCTCATCGCGCCGCTCATACCTTACAAGAAATGTTAACCATCAAGTCCGATGACGTTATGGGTCGAGCCAAGGCCTTCGAAGCCATGGTTAAGGGGACAGAGATTCCGGCACCAACGGTCCCTGAGTCATTCAAAGTCTTGATGCGCGAACTCAACTCACTCGGTCTCGACGTAGTGGCTCATGAAGTCAAGACGGTCGATGATGAAGCAGCCGCTCCGGCCGCTCCCATTGATCCAGCTTTGGCTGGTTTGACCAATGACGACGCAACCGTCGTAGCGACTGATGACTCAACTATTGTCACCGCTAGCGATGAGGATGATGTTTTAGCCGATGAAGATGACACAGCAGTTACTGAAGGCACTCTGGAGGACGACATCGAGCCGTCTGACGCCGATATCACCGGAGAGGAGGAGAAATAAGCTCACGCTCATTTTTCAGGAACCACTATGAAACAAATCATTGACTTTTCCGCCCTCGAAATCAGAATCGCCTCACCCGAGACCATCAAATCATGGTCTCATGGTGAAGTCAAAAAACCAGAAACCATCAACTATCGGTCGTTAAAAGCCGAAAAAGATGGTCTGTTTGACGAAAAAATCTTTGGTCCAATGAAGGACTACGAATGTTACTGTGGTAAGTACAAACGCATCCGTTATAAAGGTATCATCTGTGACAAATGTGGTGTTGAAGTCACTCAAGCTCGCGTCCGTCGTGAACGCATGGGTCACATCGGCTTAGCAACTCCAGTGGCTCACATCTGGTTCTTCAAAGGTGCGCCTTCGAAGTTATCACTTCTGCTTGATATTTCACCTCGAAACTTAAATGCGTTGATTTACTTCTCGCAGTATGTAGTTTTAGACGTTGAAGCTGACGAAAAGATTGCCGTTACCGAACGACTTGATGCTAGCTTAGTTGCTGCTCAAGACGAACTTCGTTCAGTGGCTGAAGCTGACATTCAAAAAGTTAAAGACACGTTGGATGCCGACAAAGCCAAGTTGAAAGAAAAAGTCAGTAACGCTGAGACGATGGAGCTGAAGTTAACCGAGTTAGAACTCAAAACCAAGCAAAAGATGGCGCAAGTCAAAGAGCAACTGATTACCCAACTTGAACAAACTGAAGAGATCTACAAAACGCTCAAGACAATGGTCAAACGCATCCGGACTGGCACGATTTTGTCTGAAGACGAGTACCTCAAACTCGATGAGTACGATGCTGTCAGTCACTTACGCGTTGGTATGGGTGCCGAAGCTGTTTTAGAATTGGTCAAAGAACTCGATCTAAACTCGTTAGTTGAAAAACTCCGAGTTGAGATGAACGAAACCAAAGGCGCTCGCCGCATCAAAGCCATCAAACGCTTGCGCGTCGTCGAAGGTTTACGTAAAGCTGGCATCGATGCCAGTTGGATGTTCTTATCGATTTTGCCAGTGATCCCACCAGATCTCCGACCAATGGTCCAACTCTCGGGTGGCCGCTTTGCAACCTCTGACTTGAACGACTTATATCGCCGAGTCATTAACCGCAATAATCGGTTGAAGCACTTGATTGATTTAGGTGCTCCAGAGATCATTTTGCGCAACGAGAAACGCATGCTCCAAGAAGCCATCGACTCATTAATCGATAGCTCGCAAGCTCGTCAATCACGTCGCCGAACCAACCGTCGTCCACTTCGATCGTTATCAGAAATGCTCAAGGGTAAACAAGGTCGTTTCCGTCAAAACTTGCTCGGTAAACGCGTTGACTACTCTGGTCGTTCAGTTATCGTGGTCGGACCAGAACTCAAACTCAACGAGTGTGGTTTGCCAAAAGATATGGCTTTGGAAATGTTCAAGCCGTATGTTTTGCGCGAGCTGATCGTCCAAGGGACCGCGCCTAACGTCAAGAGTGCTCGTCACTTACTTGACCGTCGCGAACCGATCGTCTACGACATTCTCCAACAAGTCACCACTAATCACCCAGTGATCCTGAACCGGGCTCCTACCTTGCACAAACTTGGTATGCAGGCCTTTTTCCCGCTGCTGATTGAAGGTAACGCTATCCGATTACACCCTTGTGTCTGTGCTGGATACAACGCTGACTTTGACGGTGACCAAGTCGCTGTGCACGTGCCATTGACCGAAGAAGCTCAAGAAGAAGCTCGAACCTTAATGATGGCGACCCATAACTTGCTCAAGCCGGCTAATGGTGATCCAATCACCGTGCCAAACAAAGAGATGGCGATGGGTGTTTTCTATCACACCATGATTGACGAAGTCATGCCACCAATGGCAACGATTTTCGCCAACATTGATGAGGCCTACCATGCGTATCAGGTCGGTCGAGTCAAGTTGCAACAACTACTCAAAGTTCGGTTACCTAAAGCCGGCACTCAAGGTCATGAAATTGTGACTACCACCATTGGTCGGTTGCAGTTCAATGAAATTTTGCCTGAGTCACTTCGGTTTATTAACCAAATGGTGACTGCCAAACGCATCAAAGAGCTCGTCACGACCGCGATTGAAACTGAACCAGCTGAACGAGTGGCTCAATTGATCGATGATATTAAAAATCTCGGTTTCCAAGCTGCTACCAACTCTGGTTTATCTGTTTCAGTTACCGACTGTAAGATGATCGAAGAAAAAGATGTCATTATTGCTGGCGCCAACCAAAAAGCTGAAGTCGTGCAAGAGAACTACCTCCAAGGTTTAATCACCGAGGAAGAGCGTCGCCGAGCAACCTATGAAATCTGGATGAAGACCACTGATGAAGTGGCCGAAAAAACCTGGACGTCATACGACGAGACCAACGCGGTCAAAGTCATGATCAACTCTGGTGGAACTCGGGCTTCTAAAGATCAGGTCAAACAGTTGGCGGCAATGAGAGGTTTGGTGGTCGACCCATTAGGTAACATCGTGGAGATGCCAACCAAGTCCAACTTTCGTCAAGGTTTATCGATTTTTGAGTACGTGACTTCGGCTCGTGGCTCTCGAAAAGGTCTGACTGACTCAGCTCTGAAAACGGCTGACGCTGGTTACCTGACTCGACGTCTCTGTGACGTGGCTCACGATGTCATCATTCGTTTGACTGACTGTGAAACCAAAACCGGGATCGAGATCACTCGCCAACCTCGCGTCGATAGTTTCGCTTTACGCTTAACTGGTCGCGTGGCTTTGCAAGACATCGTTGCTGGTAAAAAAGTCTTGATCGCTGCGGGTGAGGTCATTAATCAAGTGATGGCGCATGAAATTGCTGCTACCAACCTTGACTCAGTCTGGATTCGGTCACCGCTTACCTGTCAATCACCTCGTGGTATTTGTAAAAAATGCTACGGTTGGGACTTCTCAACCCGAGAAATGGTCGAGATCGGTGTTCCAGTCGGTGTGATTGCAGCGCAATCAATTGGTGAGCCAGGTACTCAGCTTACGATGCGGGTGAAACACTCTGGAGGTATCGTCGGTCTCGACGTGACTCAAGGTTTACCTCGGGTCGAAGAGTTGCTAGAAGCTCGGATTCCTAAAACCACTGCCTTAGTCGCTGATGTGGCTGGCAAAGTGGCGATTCACCAAACTGAAGAAGGAACTGTCCTGACCGTCACGACGACCAGTCAGCCAGTGGAAGAGCGTTCATACGCCATTCCTAACCCTAACGCTTTACTGGTCGAAGACGGCCAACTGGTGGCTCTAGGTACCCAATTGACGATTGGTTCGATGAACCCTCACGAGTTACTGCACATCAAAGGCTTGCTCTTTGCTCAGCAATACGTCGTGACTGAAGTCCAACGAGTCTACGAGTCACAGGGTATTCCAATTCACGACAAGCATTTCGAAGTCACCTTGCGCAAGATGGGCGATAAAGTCCAGATTGAAGTGCCAGGCGACACCGATTTCTTGACTGGTGAAGTGATTGAACGGGGTAAATTTATCCAAGCTAATGACGCAGTCATGGCCGCCGGTGGTGAACCAGCGACTGCTAAAGTCATGTTGCTCGGTATTACTCGATCATCACTCTTTACCAGTTCTTGGTTATCAGCTGCTTCTTTCCAACACACGAAGAACGTCTTGACCGACGCTGCTTCATCCGGTGCAGTTGACTACCTCGAAGGCTTGAAGGAAAACGTGATTATTGGTCGGTTAATTCCTACCAGTCCAGAACAAGCATTATTAGAGGGAGCAGTTTAATAGTAAACAGACAGGGGAGGGAGTATTCAGTTTTGGATATTCCCTCCACCTTATGATACAATCGGGATTCTGAATTTTTATGCCTACAGTTAACCAATTGATCCGCAAAGGCGGTCGCCACAGTAAACCTAAACGAATTAAAGCTACGGCTTTACGTCGGAGTTACAACACGATCTCAGCCAAACCGGTAAAAACCATCAACCCTCAAAAACGAGGCGTCTGTACCGTGGTTAAAACCATGACTCCAAAGAAGCCAAACTCAGCTTTACGGAAAGTGGCTCGTGTTCGTTTGTCCAACAAGATGGAAGTCACGGCTTACATTATGGGTGAAGGTCACAACTTAGCTGAACACAGTATCGTTTTAGTTCGCGGTGGTCGAGTTAAAGACTTGCCGGGTGTGAAGTATCACATCGTCCGTGGTAAATTTGACTGTGCGGGAGTAACTGACCGCAAGACCAGTCGCAGTAAGTATGGAGTTAAGAAAGCTTAAGAATAACGTATGCGTTCCAAACGAGCCATTGTCCAAGAAATTCAACCTGACTTAAAATACGGTTCAACTAAAGTTGCCCGCTTAATCAATTACGTCATGTTTGATGGTAAAAAATCTGTCGCTCAAAAACAGGTTTATGCTGCTTTAGCTGAAGTTGAAGCCCAAACCGGTAAAAAAGCGCTGGAAGTTCTTGATGAAGTCATGCGCATTTTGACTCCCCAAATGGAAGTCAGATCCCGCCGAGTTGGTGGCGCTGCTTACCAAGTTCCGATGCCCGTCAAAGGTCGCCGCGGGACTGCTTTAGCTTTCCGCTGGTTACTCATTGAAGCCAACAAACGCTCAAGTAAAGAGTTTCACTCTTTCGCCGAAAAATTGGTGGCTGAGATGATGGACATCTTGAGTAATCAAGGTGGCGCAGTTTCGAAACGTGATGCTACTCACCGTATGGCTGAAGCCAACAAAGCTTTTGCTCACTTCCGGTGGTAAAATAATCTCGGCTTTCAACAACAGTAATAGTGTCTTTTGATACCAAATTAATTAGGATCTTGTATGGCTCAACAAACCGTTAAAACTACCGAACGTAATGTCCCTCTCGATCATATTCGCAACATTGGTATTATTGCTCACATCGATGCTGGTAAAACCACTACCACTGAACGGATTCTCTACTACACTGGAAAATCATACAAAATTGGTGAAGTTCATGAAGGGGAAACCCAAATGGACTGGATGGATCAAGAACGCGAGCGAGGTATTACTATCGTTTCGGCTGCGACCACCACTTTTTGGACCCCAGTTCTTGATACTCACTTAGAAAGATCTTCCTACCGTTTTAACATCATTGATACTCCAGGCCACGTTGATTTTACCGCCGAAGTTGAGCGTTCACTCCGGGTGCTTGATGGTGGCGTGACCGTGCTTGATGCTGAAGAAGGTGTTCAATCACAGTCAGAAACTGTCTGGCGCCAAGCTGACAAGTACAATGTGCCTCGGATTTGTTTCGTCAATAAAATGGATAAACTCGGTGCTGATTATCACCGAACGATTGGTGATATCCGGAATAAATTTGGTGTTAAACCAGCGATTATGGTTTTGCCAATTGGAGTTGAAAACACTTTCAATGGGGTAGTTCAATTACTCGAGCGTAAAGCTTGGATTTGGGAAAAAGGCCACTTAGGAGCCGACTACAACGAAGTCCCGATTCCTGAAGAGATGAAAGCTGATGTTGAGAAGTACCGCGCCGAGTTGGTTGAGTACATTTCTGAAACTGACGACGCTTTAATGGAAAAATACTTGAATGCTCAAGAGCCAACGGTCAACGAGCTTAAAGCTGCTCTACGGTTAGCAACCATTAAATACAAATTGGTCCCAGTTTTCTGTGGTTCATCACTTCGCAACACTGGTGTTCAGATTCTTTTGGATGCAGTGGTCGAGTACTTGCCATCACCTCAAGATATTGTGGAGATCAAAGGTATCAATCCTAAAACTCAAGAAGAAGCAGTTCGCAAATTAGTCCCTGAAGAGCCATTTGCTGGTTTAGCTTTCAAAATTCAAACTGATCCTCACGTTGGTCGTCTGACCTACGTTCGGATTTACTCAGGTAAGTTATCTTCTGGTTCATACACTTTCAACTCGACTCGCAAGACTCGTGAGCGCGTTGGTCGATTACTGTTGATGCACGCTAACCAACGAGAAGAAATCACCGAGGCTTTCTCAGGTGAGATCGTCGCTATTGTTGGTTTGAAAGATACCAAAACTGGTGACACCCTGTGTGATGAAGCCAACCAAATTGTTTTGGAAGGTATCAACTTTGCCGAGCCAGTTATCTCGCTCGCTATCGAGCCAAAAACTAAAGCTGACCAAGAAAAAATGGGCGTAGCGCTCCAAAAATTATCAGAAGAAGATCCAACTTTTACGATCAAGTCCAACCACGAGACTGGTCAAACCATCATCTCGGGTATGGGTGAGTTGCACCTCGAAATTTTGGTCGACCGGATGAAGCGCGAGTTCAAAGTCGAAGCTAACGTCGGCGCTCCTCAAGTAGCCTACAAAGAAACCATCACCAAAGTTGCTGAAGGTGAAGGTAAATACATCAAGCAAACTGGTGGTCGCGGCCAATACGGTCATGTTCTCCTCAAGCTTGAACCAATGGATCGCGGAACTGGGTACGAATTCGTCAATGATATTACTGGTGGCACAGTGCCAAAAGAGTTTATCGAGCCAACTAACACTGGTATTAAGGAATCAATCGAACGTGGTTTCTTGGCTGGGTATCCAATGACTGACATCAAAGTTTCTCTGTACGATGGTTCATACCACGACGTTGACTCAAGTGAGTTGTCATTTAAGATGGCTGGTTCACTGGGTATGCGCGATGGTGTCGCTAAAGCCGGGATGATCTTGATCGAACCAATCATGAAAGTCGAAGTCACCACGCCTGAAGATTTTATGGGTGATGTGATTGGCGACTTGGGTGCTCGACGGGCTCAAATTCAAGGTACGGCCAACCGCGGTAACGTGGTGGTGATTACCGCTTTGATTCCTTTATCCCAAATGCAAGGCTACGTTACTATCTTGCGAAGTATGACTCAAGGTCGGGCTTCAAGTGTCATGCTACCATCTCACTACGAAGAAGTACCTAAGGTTATCACCGATAAGATCATCGAAGAACGCAAGGGTATCAACGTTCGTTAGTCAGCGTCGTATTTTTTAGCAGCTTGGTCTCGACCGTAACCTACGGTAGAAGGGAGGTCCCAGGAGCGATAGTTCATCAGAGCGTGTGGCCCGATTCACAATCGGGAGACGAGGAATGGGTCTTTTTCAAGTTATTGGAAAAAATCGGACTCTTAACCCCAGTGGTTGAGAAGTATCTGCGGGAGCCCATCGGTTACTACCATCGTTAGTCTCACTTTAAATCTTGTCTGTAAAGACAAGGCCAAAGAGTTTGAGACACGTAGTTCGCCCCTTTCACCATTTTTCACTTCGATTTTTAGCAGTTAGACATTTCTATGTCTATTGAAATAAAGGAAAATCCTATGTGTGGTATTTTTGCGTTGGTTGGAGATCGAGAAGATGCAGCTGAAGTAGTTCTAAAAGGACTAAAATTACTCGAGTATCGAGGCTATGATAGTTGGGGAGTGGCGTCGTTGCCACTTGGAGAAACTGAGTTTGTAGTGGAAAAACACGTGGGCAAAATTGGGGCGGCCCGGCTCCAGACCAACTCTGTCTCCAACTTTGCGGTTGGTCACACCCGGTGGGCAACTCATGGTGGAGTGACGGTGGCCAACACCCACCCTCATTTGAGCTCAGAAAAAGAGATTGTTCTGGTTCATAACGGCATTATTGAAAATTACCAGGCTTTAAAAACCAAATTACGCCAAAAAAAATACTCATTTGTCTCGGAAACCGATACTGAAGTCGTAGTGTACTTGATCGAAGAGTACTTACAAAAAATGAGTTTTTTAAAAGCAGTTCAGGCAGCTTTTTTGGAGTGTGCAGGTCTGAATGCGTTGGTGATTCTCAATCAAAGAACTCAGGAGTTGATCGCTGTTCGAAAAGGTTCGCCATTGGCTGTGGGTCAGGTAAATGATGGTTTCTTAGTGGCCAGCGATGCGACGGCTATGAGCGAGTATACCAATCAAGTGTATTTTTTGGCTGATCATGACTTGATTGTTGCTACCCCAAAGACACTTCAGCTGTACGACGTTAGAGACTTGAGTCTGAAAAAAATTACTTGGCAACAGCTTGAGTTTGTAGCTGAAGATTTGAGTAAAGGTGCGTTTGAGCACTTTATGCTCAAAGAAATTTCAGAGCAACCTCGGGTATTAGTCGAGGTAGCAACTCAGTTGCGGACTCAAATCGTTGAGTTCGCATCAGAATTTCGCCGGACCAACTTCTTGGTCGGCTGTGGAACCTCGTATCATGCCAGCCTCTTGGGTTCTTACTTCTTCTCGTTGATTGCTCAGCGGTCAGTGGCGGCAGTGGCGGGGAGTGAGTTTGGTTATACTAGACCTGGCCTAGGCGATGATTCTTTTGTGACTTTTATTTCTCAAAGTGGGGAAACGATCGATCTCTTGGAACAAGTGAGCGAGTTGCAGGCAACTGGGCAAGTTTTTGGAGCAATCGTCAATCGGCTGGGTTCATCACTTGAACGAGCAACGACGCACAAACTCTTGATGCCAGCTGGTCCGGAGCAGTGTGTTTTGGCGACTAAGTCATTTAGTGCGACCGTCGGAATTCTTTACTTGTTGGCTCACGCCTTGGGTGGGACGCAAAAACTAGCTGAGCAAGAACTGCTCGGATTAGCAACCTACCTGCCATCACTTTTGACACCTGAGTTCCGGAGCACCTACATCCAGTCTTTGGCTGAGCGGCTATTCAAAAAACAGCATTTGTTTGTGATTGGTCGTGGTGTTTCGTACCCGGTGGCTTTGGAAGCAGCCCTTAAAATCAAAGAAGTGACCTATATTCACACCGAGGGTTTTGCGGGCGGTGAGCTAAAACATGGTGTGATTGCTTTGATTGAGTCGGGAACTCCTTGTATTGTTTTTGCGCCGAGTGATGAAACATATGCTACGACTATTTCCAATGCGATGGAGCTCAAGAGTCGGGGGGCGTTTATCATTGGTTTGTCAGAGACAACCAACGAAGTTTTTGATTTCCACGTTCCGATTAAAAACTATCAGTATCTAAGCGCCTTGCCGAATAGCATCGCGATTCAGCTTTTAGCATATGAAATCGCGCTCTTGAAAGGCAATGATCCAGACAAGCCCAGAAACCTAGCTAAAAGTGTAACGGTGAAGTAAATCACCCCTTTGCCAAACCTGGAGCAGGGCAGTATAATCGTAGTTCGAGTAGTTTTTCGGCTACGACCTAAGTAGCATTTATTAGTAAGTACTTCTGCTTGGCAGAAATATAAAAGTATAAGGAGATCTATGGCAGACGTAGCAAAATTTGTCCGCAATAAACCCCACGTTAACATTGGTACGATTGGTCACGTTGACCATGGAAAGACCACTCTTTCAGCCGCTATTACTACCACTTTAGCCGCTAGGTTCCCATCACCTTTAAACAAGGCTATGGGTTATGGTGATATCGATAACGCTCCAGAAGAAGCCGCTCGTGGTGTGACCATCAACATCTCTCACTTAGAGTACGAGACTGAGAAGCGTCACTACGCTCACATCGACGCTCCAGGTCACGCTGACTACATCAAAAACATGATCACTGGTGCCGCTCAAATGGACGGTGCAATCTTGGTCGTGGCTGCGACTGATGGTCCTATGCCTCAAACTCGAGAGCATATTCTCTTGGCTAAACAAGTTAACGTACCCAAATTGGTCGTAGCTCTCAACAAAGTCGACATGGTTGATGACGCTGAGTTACTCGACTTGGTAGAAATGGAAGTTCGTGAACTTTTGACCAAGTATGGCTTCGATGGCGATGCTACTCCAATCATTCGTGTCTCAGCTCTGAAAGCCTTAGAAGGCGACAGTGGCTACCAAGACAAGATCATGGAGTTAATGGCTACAGTCGATGAGTACATCCCACAACCAGTTCGTGATCTCGATAAGCCATTCTTAATGCCAGTTGAAGATGTTTTCTCGATCAAGGGTCGAGGCACTGTCGTTACTGGTCGAATTGAATCAGGCCGCGTCAAAGTCGGTGAAGAAATCGAAATCGTTGGTATTCGCGCTCCTAAGAAATCAACTGTCACTGGTGTGGAAATGTTCCGCAAAATGCTTGATGAAGGTCAAGCTGGTGATAACGTCGGTATCTTACTTCGCGGTATCGAAAAAGACGATATCGAGCGTGGTCAAGTTCTGGCTAAAACTGGAACTGCCAAGCCTCATACCGAGTTTGAAGCTGAAGTCTATATTTTGACCAAAGAAGAAGGTGGACGTCACAAACCTTTCTTCACTGGTTATCGACCTCAGTTCTACATCCGAACCACCGACGTAACTGGTGAGATCAAACTCCCAGATGGTGTCGAGATGGTCATTCCTGGCGATAACGCTAAGATGACGGTCAAGTTGATTGTGCCTGTTGCCTTGAGTGAAGGTCTCCGCTTCGCTATCCGCGAAGGTGGCCACACCATTGGTGCTGGTGCGATTACTAAAGTCTTAGTCTAAGACTTGGTCCGATTGAAAATCTCAAACCCCTTCGCCGATGGCGAGGGGGTTTTTGGTGGAAAGGGAGATGGGCGGAAAAAATAAAGGGATCGATGGTTTGTTAGTTAGTGAGTAGGCTTGACGCATTTTGCCCCCCACCCCTCTATTTACATCTAGTCTCAGGCTGTGTATAATCGCGGTCTGTGATAAAAAAAGATCACGGTTGAATACAAATAGGAGTGTTGTAAAACACGCAAATTAATACACTATGGCGACGACATCCGCTCAAAATCCAGCTAACATGAAAATTAGGGTCAGGCTTAAAGCTTATGACCACCGGGTTTTGGATGAAGCCAGCCGTAAAATTCTGGAAACTGCTTTGTCGACCGGTGCTCGGATCGTGGGTCCAGTTCCATTACCAACCGCTCGAAAGTGGTTCACGGTTTTGGTTTCTCCCCACTCTGATAAAAATGCCCAAGAGCATTTTGTCATCCGGACTCACAAGCGGGTGATTGACATCGTTAATCCAACCAGTAAAACTATTGACTCGCTGATGCATTTAAATTTGCCAGCGGGCGTCGATATTCAGATTAAAATGTAGTAAGTAGCAAGAAATATATAATTAAGATAGTTTGATGATTCGCTAATAACTTGTTTATAGCTATCATGATTCAGAATCAAAAAGAAATAATATATGTTGACCTCAGTCTTTGCCACCAAAATCGGCATGACCCAAGCTTGGACCACATCTGGCAAGCGTTTGGCAGTCACTCGTTGTAAAGTCAATCCCATGAGTGTGGTGAGTGAGCTTTCGCCAGCTACTGAGGAAAAACCAGCCATTTTTGAAGTTGGGTATGGTCAGAAAAAACTCAAAAACATGACTAAGCCGCTCAGATCAAAATTAGAGAAGAGTGGTTTTTCTTTTGGTGTTAAAACCCTTCAAGGTATGCCATTAGTGGCCAATGCTGAAGGCGTCGTCCCAACTGTTGGTTCAACCATAAAATTGGAAACCATGTTAACCGTCGGTGATGTAGTTAAAGTCCAAGGCTACACCAAAGGTCGCGGTTTTGCCGGTGCGATGAAACGTCACGGCTTTAAAGGTGGTCAAAAGACTCATGGTCAATCAGACCGTCAACGCGCGGTTGGTTCGATCGGAGCTGGTACTACCCCAGGTCGAGTCATGAAAGGCAAGCGAATGCCTGGCCGATTTGGAAACGAAAAACAAACCATCCAAGGTTTAACTGTTGTTTATATTGATCCTACGACTCAAGAAGTTTGGTTAAGTGGTCCAGTCCCTGGCTCAATTAACGCTCCAGTCTCGATTCGTCGGACCGGCACCAGCCAAGAAGTGGCTTTAGACTTAACCGCTTCGGGCATTGCAACCCCAGTTGTGGCTGAAGCAGCGATCACTGAATCAACTGAAACATCAGCAACTCCAGAAACTACGACTGTTACCGCATGAAACTTCAAACCCTAACCCTCACTGGCGCTTCGACCTCAATCACGGTGACTGATGCTTTATTTGGAGCTGAAGTCAATAAACCTTTATTGGCTCAAGCCATTCGTGTCTATCGCGCTTGTTTACGACAAGGAACTGCCAAGACCAAAACTCGAGCTGAAATCAACCGAACTCATAAGAAATGGTTCAAGCAAAAAGGAACCGGTAATGCTCGTCACGGAGCTCGTACGCCTAACATCTTTGTTGGTGGCGGTGTGTCTCACGGACCTACTGGTGAACAAAACTGGTTATTATCTTTGACTCAAACCATGAAGCGCCAAGCTTTAGTTTCTGCTTTGTCAGCCCAATCAGCTCAAACGATGATCGCTGACATCCCAACTGACGCTAAGAAAGCTCGTAAGTTACTAGCTGGTGATCTCAAAACCTTAGTTGTCTTAGAAACAGCTGACCAAGAAATCATTCGCGGTATCCGCAACATGGCTAGTATTTTGATCACTACTGCTGATCGATTGACAGCTTTGGATGTAGTTGGAGCTGACCGAATTATTTTAAACCAAGCCGCCATTAACCGATTAGAATCTCGAGTAATTACGAGTTCTGATGAGAGTGAAGTCAAAACTGAGCCGGTCGAAGCCGAATCAGTCAAAGTCGCTAAACCAGAAGTTGCGTCAGCAGCCGCTGTTAAAGCACCAAAAAAAGCTAAGCCAGCTCCAAAGAAAGTCGCTAAAAAAGTCTAAGATATGAACGCATTTTTATTAATCAAACCAGTCATCACCGAAAAGACGCTTATGTTGGCCAAAACTCAGAGTGCTTTCACTTTTGAGGTGGCTCAATCAGCGACCAAAGACCAAGTGTCGACCTTAGTGGCTCAACTCTACAATGTAGATGTCAAAGCCGTCAACACGATCATGGGTCACAAAAGTCTGAGATCAACTGGTAAGAAACGCTTAAAACGACCAGCCTCTAAAGTTAAAAAAGCAATTGTCACGCTCAAAGCCGGTCAAGTAATTGAAGTCTTTGATATTCAAGGAGCTCCAGCAGCATAACGTATGTTAATTAAACGCCGACCCACCAGCGCCGGTCAACGCCACCAAGTGGTGTTAGATCGCCGACATCTTCACGATGGTGCCCCTGAAAAATCATTATTGAAGTCAGGTCACATCAAACGTCAAGGTCGAGGTTTCAAAGGCCAAATCACTGTTCGTCATCGAGGTGGTGGAGTCAAGAAACGCTTACGCGTCTTGGATTGGAAACGCTCAAAGTTTGCGATCCCAGGCACCGTTAGTCGAATCGAGTACGATCCAATGCGGAGTGCTAACATTGCTTTGATTGTCTACGCTGATGGTGAAAAACGCTACATGATTGCGCCCGATGCTTTGGAAATTGGAACTCAAGTCATGTCAGGTGAGACCGCTGAAGTTCGAATCGGCAATGCGTTACAATTAAAACAAATCCCAATCGGGACTCCAATCCACAACTTAGAGTTAACGATTGGTAAAGGCGCTCAACTCGTCCGTGGAGCCGGGACCGCCGCCTCAATTCAGTCCAAAGAAGGCAATTTTGTGACGGTTTTGCTCCCATCCAAAGAACTCAGATTGATTAATGCCGAGTGTTTCGCTACAATCGGCCAGGTTGGTAATCAAGATTGGAAGAATCAGAAGATTGGTAAAGCTGGTCGCAAACGCTTAATGGGTATTCGTCCCACCGTCCGCGGTACTGCTCAACATCCAGGAAGTCACCCTCATGGTGGTGGTGAAGGCCGAAGTGGTGTGGGTATGAAGTATCCAAAGACACCTTGGGGCAAACATGCATTGGGCACCAAGACTCGAGATCGCAAGAAAAACAGTAGTAAGTTTATTGTTCGTGACCGACGAAGCAAATCATAACTATGTCTAGATCAAGCAAAAAAGGCCCTTTCATCGATCCTAAGTTATTACTTAAGGTCATGAAACAAAAAAATTCGGGAGACAAAGCCCAGATCAAAACTTGGAGTCGCGCGTGTGTCGTGTCACCAGATTTTGTGGGTCACACGTTTATGGTCCATCAGGGTCGTAAATTTGTGGAAGTGTTTATTAGTGAAGCTATGGTGGGTCACAAACTCGGTGAGTTTGCTCCAACCAGAACCTTCCGAGGTCATGGAAAGATTGTGAAACGGATTTTAGCTAAGACGTAAAAGTTTATACTATATGACAATTAAGGCAACGCAAAAATACACTCGCCAAACTGGCCGCAAGGTCCGGTTGGTGGCGAACACGGTCAGAAAATTACCGTTGGAAGAGGCGTTGCGCCAGTTAGCGGTCATCGAACGCCGCTCGACTTTAGTCATTTTGAAGACCGTCAAGCAAGCAATTGCCAATGCGATCAACAATCATGGTTTGAAGTTTGCTCAACTAAAACTTGAGAACATCATCGTTGATAACGGACCTCAATACCAACGGATGCGAGCTGTCAGTCGCGGTCGAGGTCATGAAATTAAGAAACGCACTAGTCACATCACCGTCACGTTGACGACGATGGAAGCTGGTCAAACACTAAGTGACGTCAAAGCTGAAACTAAAGCTGAGGCTGTCACCACTCAAGCGGAGAGTAGTAAAACCGTCAGTATTACAAAATCAAAAACTAAAGATAGTAAAGTCAGTAAGAAAGTAACAAAGTAAGTATGGGACAAAAAGTAAACCCAATCGGCTTTAGACTTGGTAACACCTTCACTTGGAAATCTCGTTGGATTGCCACGAGTAAGGATTACTCTGACAAGTTGTTGGAGGACTACTTATTGCGTACCCACTTGAACCAAAAATTGGCTAATGCTGGGGTGGTCGATATCGAGATTGAACGATCACTGACCACGATTACTGTTTTACTGTATGTTTCACGCCCAGGTGTGGTCATCGGCAAAGGTGGTATCAACTTAGAAGTTATTAAAAAAGATGTTGAAAAAATCTTAAACACTTCTAAAGAGAAAAAAGATAAAGTGAGAGTTGAACTCAAAGTTGAAGAGGTCAAAAAAGCTGACTTAAGTGCTAAGTTGGTGGCTGAGCGAATCTGCGATCAATTGATCAAACGTTTTCCTCATCGCCGAGCAGTTAGTCAAGCTTTAGAGAAAGTCATGCAAGCTGGAGCTAAAGGCGTCAAAGTCCAACTATCTGGTCGGATCGGTGGCGCAGAGATTGGCCGCCAAGAAAAATACTTCGAAGGCAGTATTCCTACCCAGACTTTACGGGCTAATATCGATTACTTCCACGCCCCAGCTAAAACTCGATCAGGGTATGTAGGTATTAAAGTATGGATTTATAAAGGGGAAGTAGTTTAATCATGCTACAACCAAAAAAATCAAAATACCGGAAACAATTTAGAGGCAAAAATCGAGGTGTCGCGACTCGCGGGACTGATTTAGCTTTTGGTGAGTTCGGTTTGAAAGCTACTGAAGGCGGTTGGATTTCAGCTCGCCAGATTGAAGCTGCTCGCAAGAAGATTACATTTGCGACCAAGCGTGCCGGTCGTTACTGGTTGCGTTTGTTCCCACACAAGAGTGTGACTTTGAAACCAGTGGGTGTCAAAATGGGTTCAGGCAAAGGCGATATTGATCACTACGTAGCGGTCATTAAACCAGGAATGATGTTGTTCGAGATGAGTGGCGTCACTTCTGAAGCCGCCAAAACAGCCTTTACGAAAGCCGGTCATAAATTAGCAGTTAAAACCACCTTTGTGGATAAAGAATAATGAAACGGAACGAGATCAAAGCCTTAGCTACCAAAACTACAGATGAACTGCTGACTCAACTCGAGCAGCTCCAAGCTGAAGTTGCCAAGGCTCGTCAAGCCAAACAAAGCGGCAAGTTGCCAAATGTTCGGTCAATCGCCATGAATCGTTATGATGTGGCCCGCATTAAAACTATTTTAGCCGAGCAAGCGCTGGCTGCCAAAGTATAATATGAAGACAATTCAAGGTATAATCACCTCACTCAAAACACCTCAAACTGCTCGAGTGAAAGTCGTACGCAACTGGCAACATCCTTTGTACAAGAAGTATGTTAAACGAAGTAAGAACTTTGCTTGCCACTACGAGAACATGGATCTTAAAGAAGGTGATGAAGTTTTGATCGAGGAAACTCGACCAATTAGTAAAACTAAACATTTTAAAGTTGTCAGTAAAGTAGAAAAAATAGAAAAAGTAGAAACCATAGCATGATCCAACTAAGAACCGTCCTCCAAGTTGCCGACAACAGTGGCGCCCGTCAAATCCGCGTCATTCAAGTCCATGGTGGCTCAGCTCGTCGCTTTGGGGCAGTGGGTGATGTGGTCAGCGCTTCTGTCATCGTCAGCGATCCTAAAGGGACCGTTAAAAAAGGTGACAAAGTCAAAGCTGTGATTGTTCGGACCCATAAAGAACATCGCCGCCCAAATGGTGAGTACATTCGTTTTGATGATAATGCAGCTGTGATCGTTGAGTCACGTGCCAACCCAGAACCAGTTGGGACTCGAGTTTTCGGCCCAGTGGCCCGTGAAGTTAAAGATCGTGGTTATGCAAAAATTGCCAGTTTGGCACCGGAGGTAGTCTAATGAAATTTAAAACAGGTGACCAAGTCATCATCACTGGTGGCAAAGACAAAGGTAAAAAAGGCGTGATTGCTCGCGTTTTACCTGAATCAAACAAAGTCATTATTGAAGGTGTTAACTTATACGTCAAACACTTTAAACCAACAGCTGATAAAGCTGGTGAGCGTCGCAGTTTGCCTCGACCACTGCCAACAGCCAAGATTGCTGTCTTGAATGAAGCCGGCTTAGCTGATCGAATTGGCTATCAAATGACAAAAGATGGTCAAAAGACCCGCATTTTTAAGAAAAGTGGCCAAGCAATGCCAGTTACAGCAGAGAAAAAATAAGTATGAACCGTTTACGCCAACACTATCTAGACACTATCGCTCCTCAACTCCAAGCTGAGTTTAAATTGAAGAGTTTGTTAGCCGTCCCGATTATTTCCAAGATTGTGGTCAACATGGGCGTGACTGATCCTCAGGACCCTCGGGCTCGAGAGACAGTCATTACCAACATTTTAGAGCAATTCCGAACCATTACTGGTCAGCAACCTCAAACCACCCGGGCTCGCAAGGCCATTGCTGGTTTTAAACTTCGCGAAGGCGACCCTTTAGGTGTGATGGTGACGTTGCGCGGTGACCGAATGTGGCAGTTTTTAGACAAGTTGATCTCGATCACCTTGCCTCGGGTTAAAGATTTTCAGGGTGTCTCAAAAGTGGCTTTTGATAGTAAGGGTAACTATAACCTCGGTATTGAAGAGCAAATTGTGTTCCCTGAAATCAGTTTTGATGCCATTGAACGCGTCCGTGGATTACAGATTACGATGGTTACTAACAACTCAAATCCTGAGCGCTCAGTCCGTATGCTCGAATTGTTAGGCATGCCATTTGTCAAAGAAGAAAAAAGTAAAGGTACCAAATAACCATGGCTAAAAAATCAAAAATCGCCAAAGCCAAGAAGAATAACGCCAAGCGCGCGGCTTATATTGCGGCTGGTGTCCGAAAACCAAACAAGGTGTCGACACGCGGCGAGAATCGAGATAGAATAACGGGCCGTCCAAAAGCGTTTATGCGTTTCTTTGGTTTAAGTCGTATCACATTCAGGGAACTAGCTCTGAAAGGTGAATTACCAGGTGTAGTCAAAGCGAGTAAATAATATATGACCGATCCGATTGCAGACATGATCATCCGAATTAAGAACGCCCTCTTGGCTCGTCACAGCCAAGTAATCGTTCCTCATTCGAAAATTAAGCACGCCATTGGCCAAATTTTGGTTCAAGAAGGGTATGTCACGGCGATGGAACAAACGACGGACAAACCTCAGCCAAACTTGCTTATTACCTTGAAGTACAATGGTAAAACACCAGTTATTACTGATGTTAAACGACTTTCAACCCCTGGTCGCCGCTTATATGCGGCTGCTAATCACATTCCTCGAGCCTTAGGTGGTTATGGAATTACGATTATCTCAACCAGTCGCGGCCTAGTAACTGATAAACAAGCTCGAAAGCAAAATATTGGGGGAGAACTTCTCTGCCAGATTTGGTAACACTCTATGTCACGTATTGGACGTAAAATCATTAGCCTTCCGACCGGAGTCATCATCGACGTTAAAAGCGATGCAGTTGTGGTTCGAGGACCAAAAGGTGAGCTGCAAGCCACTATTTTGCCTCACATTCAAGTCAGTGTCACTGAAGGTCTGCTGTCAGTCACTCGAGATTCAGAAGACAAACAAATCAAAGCTTTTCACGGTTTAATCCGCAGTTTACTCAATAATCACATTGTGGGAGTGACTCAGGGTTATAAGAAAACCTTGAAGTTAGTGGGTACCGGTTTCCGGGCGACCGCTAAAGGAGCCGCAATCAGTTTAGCAGTTGGTTTTTCTCACCCAGTTGTGGTTGAGCCAGCAGCTGGTGTCAAGATTACACTTGAAGGCACTGACACCATCCACATTGAAGGCATTGATAAACAAGCTGTTGGTCAAATGGCAGCTAACATTCGCGACATCAAGCCACCAGAACCTTACAAGGGTAAAGGCATTCGCTACGAAAACGAAGTGGTTCGCCGTAAACAAGGGAAAGCTGCCGCTTAATCTATATGCCTAATACACTTTATTTCCAAGAATTGGCTGCCAAACGTCGTAAACGCGTCCGGGCTAAACTGCACGGTACCGCTGAACGACCTCGGTTGACTATTTTCCGATCCAACAAACACACCTTCATTCAAGCAATTGATGATGTTAAAGGTGTTACATTGGCTTCGATTCACACTAAAGTCATTAAAGCAGCCAAAGGTGAAAAAGCCGGAACTAAAATCGAAACTGCAGTTCAAGCTACTGAGTTATTGATTACACAATTAGAAACCAAAAAGATTACAGCTTTGGTAATTGATCGCGGTTCATACCGTTATCATGGCCGAGTTAAAGCCATTGCCGAAGCCTTACGCGCCGGAAAGGTGACAGTTTAATATGTTCGACCATAATGCACAACGAACACCGAGTGAGTTTGACGAAAAAGTCATTCAAATCTCTCGCGTCTCCAAGAAAACCAAAGGTGGAAATAAGATGGGTTTCTCCATTCTGATGGTGGTTGGTGACAAAAAAGGTCGAGTCGGCGTCGGTTTGGGTAAAGCCAAAGACGTCCAAGCTGCCATGAAGAAAGCCGTCAAAAAAGCTAAAAAGAAAATGATCGATGTGCCATTAGATGGGACGACTATCCCATTTGCGGTTCACGTCAAAAAAGGCGCTGGTGATATTTTATTAATGCCAGCTCCTAAGGGTTCGGGTGTGATCGCTGGTGGTCCAATTCGAGCTGTCGTCGAAGCCGCTGGCGTTCGAGACATTTCAAGTAAAATTTTGGGAACTAAGAACCAAGCTTCTAATGTCTATGCGACGTTTGAAGCCTTAAAACGAATTGAGCACATAGTCACCTTAAAAGGAATCAAGTTGAAATCAGTAGCTGAGAGTGAACGCGAAGAAGAAGAAAAAGTCAAAAAAGTCCAAGAGCAAGCTAAAGCAGCTGCCACGACCAAAGATGCTTCTATTAAAGAAGCTCAGGCCGTCGCTAAAGCTGAAAAAGCTGTTGTCAAGAAAGTCGCTCCTAAAAAAGTCGCACCCGCTCCAGCCGCCAAAGCTGAGACTAAAGCCACTGAACCTAAAGTAACCGAACCTAAAACTGAGAAAGTAGCCTAAAGAATCAACCATGTCATTACTGCACACCCTCACTAGCATCACTGATAAACCTCAAAAACGAGTCGGTCGTGGCTACGGTACGGGCAAAGGTGGACACACTTCTGGTCGCGGAACTAAAGGTCAAAAATCACGCGTTGGTTCAAAGATTCCTTTATGGTTCGAAGGTGGTCAATTGCCACTCATCAAACGTTTGCCAATGATGCGAGGTAAAGGCAAGCTTAAAGTTTCGTCACTAGTAGCTGAAGTTAACCTGACTGTGCTCAGTAAAGTGAAAGCTGAAGTCATTACTTTAGAAACTTTGAAGTTGGAAAAAGTGATCGATCATCGTTACAGTCAAGCTAAAGTAATCATGGGCGGTACCTTAACCCATAAAATCACGGTTCAAGGCCTCAGACTTTCTAAGAATGCACGAGCTGCAATTGAGAAAGCTGGTGGTACAATTACTGCTTAAGTAATCTATAACACAGTGAAAAAAATCACATCGATACTGCAAGCTGTCTTCTCTAATCGAGAACTGCGCAAAAAGCTCCTCTTTACGCTCGCCATACTTTTTTTCTTCCGTTTACTGGCTCATATTCCTGTCCCGGGTGTCGATATTTCCCAGCTCAAAGCTTTTTTTGCTGACAGTCAATTTCTAAGTTTACTCAATATCTTCTCCGGTGGTACCTTAGCCAACTTCTCGATTGTGGCGGTGGGTATTAATCCCTATATTACCGCTTCGATTATTATTCAATTGGCAACCATGATCTCACCTCAGCTCAAAGAAATTCAGAAAGATGGTGAAGCTGGTCGCGAACGAATGAATCAATACACCCGTCTATTGGCAGTGCCATTAGGCGTGGTTCAGAGTATTTCGGTCTTAGCCTTACTCAATAGTCAACAGCTGCTCCAAACTTCTAATCCGTTTCTCTTGATCGCCATGATTGCGACTTTGGTGGCAGGCTCAATGATTCTGATGTGGTTGGGTGAACTAGTGACCGAGTATGGAATTGGGAATGGCATCTCGATGGTTCTCTTTGCTGGCATCGTCAGTCAGTTGCCGTTGGCCGCTGCCCAGATTGCTTCGATTACCACCCGCCAAGAATGGATGACTTTGGGGATTTCACTTTTAGTCTTCTTATTTGTGATTGGATTGATTGTCTTTATGAACGAAGCGATTCGAAAAGTTATGATTAGTTATGCCAAACGCATCCGAGGTACTCGCAGTTTTGGTGGTCAAACCACGCACTTACCGATTCGAGTCAACGTCACGGGTGTTTTGCCAATTATCTTTGCAGTTTCGATTATGTTAGCGCCATCTTTTATTAGTCGCTTATTAGTCGGTTCAGGGAATACCGGCTTAGTTACTTTCGGTCAAAACTTAGCGGCTTGGTTTATTCCGACTTCGCCAGTCTACATGGTGACCTACTTTACGATCGTCTTTATTTTCACCTTTTTCTCAGCTTTGATTTTCTTCAATGCTGAAGATATTGCTAACGAACTCAAAAAAAGTGGCGCTTTTATTCCTGGGACTCGACCTGGGGCACCGACTAAGAAATTTTTAGAGTTTGTGGTCACTCGGATCACCTTGGCCGGCGCCATCTTCTTGGGTTCAATCGCCGTTCTCCCATCGCTAGCTCAGTCACTCACGGGGATTCAATCACTGGCGATTGGTGGAACCAGTGTCTTGATTGTGGTCTCGGTGGTTTTAGAAACCGCCAAGCAAGTTCAGTCGCAATTAGTCGGTCAAAACTACGACCAATTTACGTAAAGTACTGGAGAAAAGGATTCAGACCATGAAACTAGTTTTAATTGGCATTCAAGGTGCGGGCAAATCGACTCAAGGCAACATGTTGTCAGCTGAGTTGGGGATTCCTTACTTGTCATCTGGTCACGTGTTTCGAGAAATGACCAAAGACAAATCACCGGTTGGTCGAATGTTGAAAGAACTTTTAAATACAGGGGCTTTGGTTCCTGATGATCTGACCCTCGAAATTATCCTGACGTATCTCAAAAAACCAGAGTACGCTAATGGCTATATTTTAGATGGCTTTCCTCGAACAGTGCCTCAGGCTGAAGCTTTTGGCGAAGCGGTTGATAAAGTGATCTTTATCGACGTTTCTGACCGCGAAGCTCTCTGGAGAATTTCTGGTCGAGTGAGCGATCGAGAAGACGAAACCCTCCACGCTATTCGACGCCGAATTCAATTATTTCACGAAAACACCGAGCCAGTCATCAAGTTCTATCAAGAGCATGATAAATTGGTCAAAGTTGATGGTGAGCAAGAAGTCCAAGTCGTGTTCGACCAAATTATGGAACACTTACGCTAACCTCCCAATGGATGGCGTATAATCGGGTTTCATGACAGACCAAGATCACATTAGAATTGAAGCCATGCGCCAAGGTGGTCATCACCTTGGGCGGATTCGTCAGGAATTGGCTAATTTTACCCACGTGGGAACTACTTTCGAAGCAATTGAGGCGGAAGCCCAACGTTTGATTCGCGCGGTCGGCGCAGCACCGAGCTTCTCGACGGTGCCTGGCTACTCTTGGGCAACGTGCATCATGAAGAATGACGAACTCTGTCACGGTATTCCTCAAAAAAAACGAGTTGAAGAGGGTGATGTGATCACGATTGACGTTGGTTTGATTTGGCAAGGCTTTCACTTAGATACGACTACCACCTTTAGTGTCGGGCAAGTGGAGCCAATTATTGAAGAATTTCTCGAGATTGGTCGACGCGCGCTGGCTAAAGCCATCAAAAAAGCTCACCCCGGCAACTCCGTGTATGACCTCAGCTTTGCGATGCAAAAAGTGGTCGAAGAGCATGAGTGCAACGTCGTCTATCAGTTGACTGGCCATGGGGTAGGGGAAGTCCTTCACGGCGAGCCAGAAATCCCTTGCGATGCTCAGAAAAAGGATAAAAAAGTCAAGTTGACGGTTGGTCAGACCATTGCGATCGAGATTATGTACGCCGCTGGCGATGCTTTCCTAGTTTTAGATAAAGATGGCTGGACCTATCGGACTAAGGATGGGTCATTATCAGGCATGTTTGAAGAGACTGTCCTGGTGACTGAAAAAGGGCCGGAGATTCTGACCAAGAGTTAGTTTTAAGCCTCAAAGTACCAAAAAACCGCCTCTAAAAAGCGGTTTTGAATCAAAGCAAAAACTGTTTCAATGTGGCCCCGACAGCCTTAAAAATATAGTATCATTTGACGATTATTTGTCAAGGTTATTTTTCAGTGGCGTGGACCTGCCGGGAGTCGAACCCGGTGAGCTAGGCTGTCGGGGCCGACTCAGTAACCCACCAGGCCCACGTCGGTCAAGAGTAATTCTAAAACCTTGCTTTAAACTTGCTTCTGGCGAGCAGAATCATTTTTCTCTTGAGAAATAACTGATTTTCTGTTAAAATTATAGGTCATATGGGTAAAGTTCAAGAACATAAGCGCGCTGCCAAGGCCCGTCGCCAAGATGATGCCGGCACTAGCAAAAAATTAGCACCAGATCTGATCGAGATTGAAGGTACTGTTTTAGAGTGCTTGCCCAATACTATGTTCCGCGTCCAGATTACGGTGGCTCCGGTTCCCCAAATGATTGATCGCGTTCTGCTCGGCACGTTGGCCGGTAAAATGCGGTTATATCGAATCCGGGTGCTTCCAGGCGACGGCGTCAAAGGTTATGTCTCGAAATATGACCTCGATAAGTGTAAAATAACCTATAGATCAGCCAAAAAGCTCTTGCAGTCAAATTAAGGCTTGTCGATTTATCTATCTTGAGGTATATTTCAACCCTGGTCCTTTTATGAAAGTTCGTTCGTCTATCAAAACCATGTGTATCAACTGCAAAATGATTAAACGCAGAGGAGTGTTGCGCGTCGTGTGCACCAACCCTAAACACAAACAACGTCAAGGATAAGTACTGTATATGCCACGTATCGCCGGAATCGACATCCCAGAATTTAAAAAAGTGTACTACTCACTCCAGTCAGTCTATGGTGTTGGTAAAAAAGTGGCGGGTGATGTTCTCAAAGAAGCTCAAGTCAGTGCTGACAAGCGTTCTCGCGATCTGACTTCTGATGAAATCAACCGGATTGCTCGAGTTTTAGAGAAATTCAACTTAGAAGGTCAACTTCGCCGGTTAGTTAACGACAACGTTGATCGGCTGAAACGAATCAAAGCCTATCGAGGCATGCGTCACATTGCTGGTTTGCCAGCTCGAGGCCAACGAACTCGATCCAACGCTCGGACCAAACGTGGTGCTAAGCGCACGGTCGGTTCAATGACTAAAGAAATGGCTGCAAAACTTGATACCGCCAAAAGTAAATAATCTATAAAAAACCATCATGGCTCAGAATAACGCAAACAAAAAAACCACTCCTACTCGTAAAGCTGCTGTCAAAGCTGTGCCTAAGGGTCGCTTATACGTCACAGCTACTTTTAACAGTACCTTAGCTAGTATCACTGATGAAGCCGGCAGTGTGTTGTGCTGGTCATCAACTGGTGAGTCTGGTTTCACTGGTTCACGCAAGTCTACTCCTTACGCCGCCACGATTACGCTCGAAAATGCGATCGCTAAAGCTCGCAACTTCGGGATGAACCAAATCGACGTCTATATTAAAGGTCCAGGACCTGGCCGCGATGTGGCGCTCCGCGTCTTGCGCGCTCAAGGAATCAAAGTTGGTTTAATCGCCGATATGACGCCCTTACCTCACAACGGGACTAAACCTCGTAAAGCTAAACACAATAAACAAAGATAATCTTTATGGCACGATACACTGGACCCAAAAACAAATTAGCTCGCAAAATTGGTGAAGACTTAGGTCTGAAGACCAATGCGCTTAAAGTTGCCAAACGTTTGGGTGTTCGCCCTGGTCAACACGGCGCTCGTGGTCGTCGAAAATTGTCTGATTACGGTGTCCAACTCAAAGAAAAACAAAAAGTCAAGTTTATCTACGGTATCCAAGAGAAACAAATGGAAGCTTTATACGAAAAAGCCACCAAGACTCCAACCGCTACCGGTGCTACTCTTTTGACTTTACTTGAACGACGCCTCGACAATGTGGTCTACCGCATGGGTTGGGCGCCAACTCGAGCTTCAGCTCGGCAGCTAGTCAATCACGGTCACGTGGTCGTCAACAGCAAAAAGATGGGTATCCCTTCGTACTTAGTCTCGATCAATGACATCTTGAACTTGAAGGATAAAACCCTCAAGATTCCAGTTGTCTCAGATTTACTCAAAGATGAAGGTTCAGTCGCTGCTCCTTGGTTAGAACGCAAGGGCGCAGTCGGCAAAGTCGCTCGTTTACCGCAACGAGAAGATATTAAAGAAGTAATCCAGGAGCAACTCATTGTTGAGTTTTATTCACGATAATAGTAAGTACTAAGTATCCAGTTACAGATTCTCTGTCTAAGGCAGAGGAGGAGAAACAAGGAAAAAAAATATATGATTCAAGATTTAACCAAATACCCAACCTTCAACCCGACTTTCCAAGTTACGGAAGAGCCAGTCAGTGCTACTCAATCATTAGTTATGATTGAACCACTCGAACAGGGATACGGTCACACTTTAGGTAATGCGATCCGTCGCGTGCTCTTAACTTCGTTACCAGGTATGGCAATCACCAGTCTCCGCGTTGATGGCGTTGACCACCAATACACTACTCTCGAAGGTATGAGTGAAGATGTTTTAGAATTGATCTTAAACTTACGTCAAGTTCGCTTCGCTGGCGATGGTTCACGCACTGGCACCGTTACTTTAGAGGCCAAAGGCCCAGCTGAAGTCACGGCCGCTCAAATCTCAGCTGATGCTGGCTTACATGTCGTTAACACCGAGATGTACATTGCTAGTTTAGCTAAAGGCAAGTCACTCAAAGTCGAGATGACCGTCGAGCCAGGTATGGGCTACAGTTTGGCCACTGACCGCAAAACTCAGACCATTGGTGACATTCCAGTTGATGCGATGTTCTCACCAGTTGTCAAAGCTTCATACAAAGTCGAAGCCACTCGCGTTGGTCGCAAGACTGACTACGATAAATTGATTTTCGATATTCAAACTGATGGCACGATCCGACCTTTGGAAGCTGTCCAACAAGCCGCTCAAATCTTGGCTCGCCAGTTCTCACAGATTGTGAGTCCAACCGTTCAAATCTTAGAAGAAGAAACAAAATTAAGTCCAGAAGAAGCCGAAGTCCTCCGCCTGACCGTGGAAGAACTCGACTTACCGACTCGAATCGCCAATGCCTTACGCAAAGGTGGATTCAAAACTGTTGGTGACTTAGTGACTGCACCAAAAATCGTGATCGCCAAAGTCAAAAACTTGGGTGAAAAGAGTGTTGATGTGATCAATGAAGCTTTAGGTAAGAAAGGGGTTAGTCTCGGAGACTAATCAATTTAAATGCGCCACGGACTAGCTACTAACCACTTTAACCGCGATAGCAAATCTCGCAAGTCTTTGTTCAAAAACTTAGTTATTGAGTTGGTTGAACACGGTTCTTTAGTCACGACCAAACCTCGAGCTAAAGAGATCCGCCGAATTGCTGATGTTTTGATTCACAAAGCCCAGACTGATTCATTGACGGTTCGTCGAACCCTACACCGGTTCTTCGGTCGCCGAGACGTAGTCAACACTTTGGTGGAGCGAATTGCACCAGCTTTGACCGCTACAGGTCGAGTCTCAGGCTTTACCCGCTTAGTCGCTGCTGGCACTCGCCGCGGTGATAACTCAGAAATTGTGACGTTATCCTTAGTTGCTCAGCCAGAAAAAGTCGGAACCCTCAAAAGTGGTAACGATCAAACCAAGTTACCTACAAAAGCTAAAGTTGCCAAAGCCCCTAAGGCTAAAGCTACACCCAAAGCAGTAGCGAAAACTGAATCAGTAGTCAAAGCCAAACCTGCGGCTGCTAAACCAGCAGTCAAGAAAGTTGCAGCTAAGAAACCAGCTGCCAAGAAAGTTAGTCCAAAGGCTTCGAAATAAGTATGAACAAAACGTACATGCAAAAGACCGCTGAAGTGACTCGTGATTGGCACGTTGTTGATGCCAAGGGTCAGATTTTAGGTCAAGTCGCGAGTAAAATTGCTACTAAATTAATTGGCAAACACAAACCAACTTTCACGCCTCATATCGATGCGGGAGATTTTGTAGTCGTCATCAACGCTAATGAAGTATTAGTGACCGGAACCAAAGAAGAAACCAAAATCTACTACAGTTACTCGGGTTACCCTGGTGGCTTGAGTAAAAAGACCTACGCTGAAGTCAAGTCAATTCGGCCAGAGACGATCATTGAAAAAGCCGTTTATAATATGTTACCTAAAAACAAGTTGCGCAGTGGCCGAATGACTCGTCTCAAAGTCTACGTCGGAACTGAGCACAAACATCAAAGTCAAATCGGTGGCCACGTCGTGACCCCAGAAACGGCTGAAGCATCAGCAGCATAAGGAAGTATCATGGCTCGTAAATTACTTAAAAAAAACACTAAAGTCCAAAAAGTCATTAAAAAAGTCAAAGAGACTCCAGTCAATGTTCATGGTTCAAAAACAAACACGTTACTTAATGTAGCTATGCCAACGGGTGAGTACGTCGAAACTGTCGGTCGCCGCAAAACTGCAACCGCTCGAGTTCGGGTCTACAAAACTCCTGGCGACTTCATTGTGAACCAAAAAGCCGCTGGCCAATACTTCAACACCATTACTAATGCTCATGTCCAGTACAACCAACCATTCGTCTTGACCGATACCAAGAATAACTACGCTGTTTCAGCGGTGATCAAAGGCTCAGGCTCTAAGTCACAACTCGGCGCGTTGATTCATGGAATTGCTCGGGCGTTAGTCAAACTTGATTTGGCTTTCCGACCAGTCTTAAAAGCTAATGGCTTACTGACTCGCGACGACCGCATGAAAGAAACTCGCAAAATTGGTATGGGTGGTAAAGCTCGTCGAAAACGTCAATCTCCAAAGCGTTAATTTTAGCCGTCAACTATAACGTCAACGTCAACTGCAACTTTAAGTTTAACTACTCGCACTCGAATATTTTTTCAGGGTCCAGTTCCAGGTCTGGATGCTGGCTGTAAAAAAGGCTATCCCAAATAAAGTGGTGAAGAGAATGCTGTACGTAAGTTCCAGGTTTAGTAAGACTTGGGCCGGAATCGTGACCATCAATCCGATCGGGATAATAAAGAAGAGCGAAAAGCGAATCAACTCACCATAAATCGTGATTGGAAATTGCCCTAATCGACTTACATCGCGGTAGGTGAACATGACGTTATTGGAATCAGTGGTCAACAGCGTAATGCAGAGCACAAAAATGTGAATCCCGGTGGCGATCAAGAAACTAATACCAAGCAAAAAGAGATACCAGAGACTTGAGCTGAGGGTGATACTAAGATCAGCTGTAGCGACTAAATAAATGCTGACAGCGGTTGAGATCACAAAAAAGAAGGCATCATTTACATCAGGAATGCCGGTCAAAACAGTAAACAAAGCATTAATTGGTTTAGTCAGAATGCCGTCAAATGAGCCAGTCCGAATCGAGTTGCCAAACTCGTAAACACCTCGATAGAAAACCTGAGCCAGCGTATCAATTGTTTGATAGGTCAAGTAAAAAACAATCATGGCATCAGCACTGTAGCCACCGACTTCAGTCACATTGTTACGAATCAAGAGTAAGAAAACAGTCGCCATCACAAACCGGATAGTTTTACCGAGGAAGAACATGGCGTGGGCTCCGCGGTTAACAAACGTTTCTTGTAAGGCATTGCTAGCGGTCATCCACCAGGTTCGGCCGTATTTAGTGAAGCTTGGGTTATGTTTCATAGAGTTTCTTAATTTCCAGCAGCGCTGTAGTTATGAATACCTTTGCGCCAAATCACCATCGCGGCCCAGCCGAGCACGACCGTCCAAAATAAAAGGCCAATCGAGTTGATGACCATCTCTGACTGCTTCAAGCGGCCCAAAAAGAGCTGGGTTTGGGCATATGATAAATAGGGAAAGGGCGTCAGGTACAAGCCTTTTTGGAGCCAGGCAGGCAGAATGTCCAGCGGAAAGAGAGTGCCGGCGGTCGCCTCCACCACCATAAAGAATAAAAACTTCGGTCCCCAAGATTGGGGACTCCAAAACCCCAGCGTCCCAAAGAGAATTTCAATAAAAAAGTGAATGACGATGGCTAGCACTACCCAACCGAGAAATAATCCAAAAACACTCAGACTAGGCAGTACAAATTCAGGTCGAAAGAAAAAGTACAAGCCAATCGTTTCCAAAATGATAAACGTCACATTTTTGAGCTTGTCCGATAGATCTTGAATGGCTAGATACTTGAGAATCGAAACCGGTTTGATCAAGAGTTGGCTGATGGTTCCCGAGTAAATATCACCGGCCAGACTATTGAGGCTGGTGGCCAAGATTGCGCCTTGGAGGAGCGAGACTAAAAAGATGTAGCCCATCATTTGGGCCTGGGTGTAGCCAAAAACTGAAGTTTGTTGGCCAAAAATAACACTCCAGACAGTCAAGGACATGACGGTGGTCAAGACGCGTCGAAAGCGCCACAAAGCAAAGCTGAGTGGGTAGGCGAGTCCGACTTGCCAGGAGATGAGAAAGAGGGTCCAGTATTTTTTGAACACGTTAGCTTCCGGCTTTAGTTTGAAAGACTTCTCGAATAATGGCTTCAATCGGTGGTTCTTCGATGTTGAGGTCCTCAACCGGCAGGCTGGTAAGTAGTCGGCTAGCGACTTGAGCGGCTTGAGCTCGAGGGACCAAGAGCGTGGCTTTAGGAAACTCACTTTCTTTGAGCTCGCCAAATTTTTCGAGGTCTTTGCGACTTACTTTTTGACTCAAAACCAATGAAATAATTTTATTGCGGGCGTACTTATCAATAATATCTTTGAGTTGGCCGTCAAAAATTTTATGACCTTTATCGATAATAATCGCCCGTTTGCAGAGTTCCTTGACGTCATCCATGTAGTGGCTGGTCAGAATAATTGTGGCTTTGAACTCTTGATTATAGGTTTTGATAAAATCTCGGAGGACTTTCTGCATCACCACATCGAGCCCGATAGTTGGTTCATCGAGAAAAAGGACTTTGGGATTGTGGAGGAGGGCGGCAATCAGCTCGCACTTCATCCGTTGGCCGAGCGAGAGCTTCCGGACTTGGATTTTGAGGATCTCGGCTACATCCAAGATCTCGACCAGTTTATTCAGCGTTTGGCGAAACGTAGTTTCGGGAATTTCGTAGATCGCTTGATTGAGCAAAAATGTTTCCATGGGTGGGAGGTCCCACCAGAGCTGATTTTTCTGACCCATGACCAATGCAAATTGTTTTTGGAAGGCAGCTTGGCGATCCCAAGGGTTAAAGCCGAGGACACTGACTTCACCGGCAGTTGGGTAGAGGAGGCCAGATAGAGTCTTGAGGGTAGTGGTCTTGCCTGCGCCATTTTGACCGATAAAACCGACAATTTCACCTTGTTCAATCGTGAACGAGACATCATCGACCGCTTTGACTTCTTCATACTGGCGTTGCCAGAGTGATTGGAGCGAACCCAGCAAACCAGGTTCTTTTTTATAGACTTTAAAGTATTTCTTGAGGTGTGAGACGCGAATGAGAGGCTGAGTAACAGGCATGTTTAAAGTGAGATTGGTTTACCACACGGCTTTTTTGAGTGGTTTGCCGACACGGAAGTTGACGACGCGGTGGCCTTTGATGGTTTGGCGATTTTTTTCTTCACCGAACGGGACGACTTGTTTATCTTTGACTTTTCCGAGATAAAAAGTGCCGAATCCAGATAACACAACTTTTTCACCTTTTTTGAGCGACCGAATCACTTCTTCAAATAATGCTTCCAAGGCATCTTCAGCCGCTCGCTTGGTTAAGTGAGCTTTCTTGGACATAACATTAACTAATTGCGATTTGGTCATAAGATCCTTTAGCCAGAGTTTTAGACGTACCGATAGAGCTTGAGCCAGGCCAACAAGGCACCGAGCATATCATACCCTATATCTCTGGAACTTGCATATCGGCCTGGGACGAACGATTGGTGAAATTCGTCGCTAATAGCGTAGCCAAAACAAATCAAAAACGGGAAAATCCAAACTTTGGTCGAACTTTTAGTCGCAAGTGTCAAGTGAAAAGCTCGGTAAAACAAGAAATACAGAACCGCATAGACAAACATGTGGGCCAGTTTTTTAGTCAGAAAATCAAGACTTGAGAGTTCTGATCCGCGCAAGCTTGATTGGGCTGAGAAGGCAAAGATGACTCCAGCCCAAATGAAGGGGGGCGCAAAAGCATTAAGCCAAGCTCCGAGTGAGCGACGATTGGTAGTGGTCATAAAGGAGATAAGCGCTACTGATAGCGATAATTCCGCCTCCCAGTATAACACTGATTGCCGCCCAAAAACTAACTTTTGATGGCTTGATGGTCACCACCTGCGAGGGGTCAGTGAAAGGATTTTGGGTGGGCGAGGCCTTCAAGTTTAGCTCGGCGGCGTAGCTGGCTGGAAAGGCTGAAATTAAGTCAATGACAGGCCGCTGGTCAAAGCCGGTGGTCGGCGATCCGTCGCTGACCAACCTCGTGGTCGCACCTAAAACACTCCCGATATTATTCAAAAGGTAAGAACTGGGCGAAGGCGAAGCGGCCGGTGAGTTGCTAGGCGAAGCCGATGGTTTGGGTGAGCTTTTCGGGGTCGCTGAGGGGGTGGGGCTAGTCGTAGGACTGGGCGATGGTGAAGGCGATGGCGAAGGAGTGGGTTGAGGTGAGAGTTGATTGGGTTGATTCTCAGTCGGAAGTTGGGTCAACTGCCACTGATTATTGATCCAGACAAAACTTTGGTTAGAACTACAGCCGCTAAAGTTAGCTGAGGCAATAATGTCACCATTGGCGGCCTCCAAAAAGAGACTATCACCGGTGTTGTTGAGCATACTAGAAAGCCAAGTAATGGCAGTATAGCTTTGAGGCAAAAGGGTTACGTCAAAAGTCCGGCTGTTTCCAGCCCAGTCAGTAACCCGCCAGTTGGTTAAGGACATCGATTGGTCGGTCGGATTATAGAGTTCGAGCCACTCGGGACCACCATTGCTGGGACAAGCCATGATCTCGCTGAGCAAAATGTCATATGGATCAAAGATGGGGGTGGGAGTAGGAGAGGGGTTGGGAG
>Ga0163154_10000223_pt1 | contig 86283 bp, 72 predicted proteins | sample OliLakLV19MP9P1_FD_148649 | JGI IMG/M metagenome (GOLD analysis project Ga0163154, IMG submission 148649) | Freshwater microbial mat bacterial communities from Lake Vanda, McMurdo Dry Valleys, Antarctica - Oligotrophic Lake LV.19.MP9.P1 | ecosystem: Environmental > Aquatic > Freshwater > Lake >... | reverse complement strand
ACAAATTGATTGTCGGCAAAATGTTTTAAGCAAGCGCAAAATCCTGGCCCTGATTGCCCCTCATGCCGGCTATTTATATTCCGGTCAGACGGCTGCTGCCAGTTATCTGGCTGCTGCCGACGCCGGAGTTAAGCGCGTCTTTTTGCTAGGCCCGTCCCATTATGGCGGTTTTCACGGTGCCGCTTTACCTCCCTACAAAAGCTTTGCCACTGTCTTTGGTGACTTGAGCGTTGATACTTCGGTGATCTCAGAGTTGCGACAGTGTTTGCTTTACGATCAGAGAGCCGACCTTCATTTGCAAGAGCACTCTCTGGAGTTGCAGCTTGCATTCATTCGCAAAATATTCGGCAACGTAAAAATCGTGCCCATACTATTTGGCAATTCAGAAGATCTATTCGAAAGCAGATTTATGGCGAGCAAGATTGCCGAGCACTTATGCGATGACGATCTAATTGTAGTCAGCTCTGACTTCACTCATATCGGGCCTCGCTACGGCTTTACACCTTTCCCTTCTCAGAACTTAAGTGAGCTTGAGCGTCTGGACATGGAGGCCTTCAGTTGTCTGCAAAAGCCTGATCTTGAAACTTTCCTGTCATTTTTTCTGCGCACCGGCGACACCATCTGTGGTGTTTACGCCATTGCCGCACTGCTTGGCCTGTTGCCTTCCGACTGCGAGGGTGTCCTTCTCGATTATCGTACTTCGCAAGAGCAAGCGCCTGAAGAAAAAGAAAATTCGGTCTCTTATTTGTCCATTGCTTTTACCTGTGACCGCAGCTGGAGCCAGATCAGAAGCGAAATTGCAGCGAAAGAGCAAACTCAAACCTGCCTGACGGACGCAGAGAAAGTGTCACTATTAAAGGTCGCTAGAATCACTCTAGAAAGCTATGTGCTTGATGGCAAAGTGCCGGCTGTGGATGAACTGATTAAAAACAATGTGGCCCTTACAGATAAACTGGTTAGCCCTCATGGAGCTTTTGTCACTCTCTACAAAAAAGACGTAGTGGCCCAAGAATCAAAGCTGCGGGGCTGCATCGGCAATATATTGCCGACAAAGCCCCTTTATCAAGCCGTGATTGATAATACGGTAGCTTCGTGCTCTCGTGATTATCGCTTCAACCCGGTGCATCCTTCAGAGCTCGCTAATCTGGAGTTGGAAATCAGTGTGCTCACCCCACCCAAACGCATACATGCGGCAAAAGAAATCAGGTTGGGTGAAGATGGCATTTTATTGCACGTAGGCGAACATCAGTCGGTGTTCCTGCCTCAGGTGGCCACTGAGTACGGCTGGACTCTAGAAGAAACTCTGGAGCAGTTATCGCTCAAAGCAGGGCTGGAACGCTCTGCCTGGAAGCGCAACGCCCGCTTCGAGGTCTTTCAGACCGAGTCTCTCCACGAATAAGTTCCAGTACCGTACATTTTTGTCCAACTATTGGCCTGCGTGTGCTTGATAGTGCCGCATTTGGTGCCGGTACAGCCGCCCTGGCTACCGTACTGGCACCAGAGATCGTAATTGCAGCCATCGTCAGCAAAACTTCATTCGCTCAAACTTACAAAATCAAATAGCGGCGGCTTAGTGCAGCTGCAAATAATAAACCAGGAGATTTTGAATCATCACCTGGAAGCCGGCAAACATCAAAAAGATTAGTGTGTTGTCTTGACTGGCAAAGCGAGTCAGTTCGGCTTCAATACTTGGTGCAATGGCTTTTTCTACATTGCTCTGGAGCGCTTGAGTAGACATTATCAGCCTTGGATTACTGCGCCAGAGGCCGTAGCTGAACATTTCATCAACGCTATCGTCCACTACGGCCAATTTCAAGCCAGGCAACGAAAGCTTTTCACATTGAGAAGAAAGAATCAGCGCCAGCTCTGGATTATCTTGAGCTACTTCTTCAAGAGCCATAAAGCGGGCTTTAAAATATCGGCTCTCGGCCCAATCTAGAATGAGTGGCAAAAGCATGACGAAAATGACGTTCCAGGAAAGAATTATAAGGGCCGCACCGCGCGCACCAACGTCGTCGGTAGTTACCCATTTCGCAACCTGAAAAGTCATGGCCAGACCGGCGCAGAAGGTCAGTGCGTAGTATGCTTTCAGTACTCGTGACGGTGTAACCATTTTTACTATCCGATTAGCTGCCGGATACTGAAGCTCATGCGGGCACCAGGTATCGTTCGGGTAAACGCATCTTCTTAGCAGCTGTTATTTTCTTTGTTCCACCGCGGCCGAAAGGCGAAACCACCCAAGCGCCGCTTGACAATGGGCGCTTTAGCCTTCATATATGATGAAGCCATGAATAAGCCTCAATTGCCGCTCAAATTATTCGAATATAAAATGTTGCTGGTTAATCTGGTGCGTAAGCAGGAGGCCAGAAGAGCCCAGGGCGATGTGCAAAGACTGATTGAACTGGCTGAATGCGACGACGATTTTCTATTAAAGAAGTGGGGGCTGGTTTTCTTCATCGTCGGCGGCCCTTTCGTATTTATCGGTCTGCCTTTGATTTTGTCGGTTTTCGCATTGTTCATGCCGGCAGTGGTAATTAACGCGCTCTGGTTTGTCACCAAGGGCTTGATGCTGGTTTTCTTGATTGTCTTTAGCATCACTGCTTTTTTCAGCCTGAGATCGCGTCAGACCTGATTTCAAGGTGAATGGGCTTAACTTTTAATTTTCATCAACGGCTTTCTGAATTAAGGAAATTACCTATTATTAATCGGTTATAACTTTAAGCCCCCAGATAGGACACGGTCTAATGAACAAGAAGTCGAATTGCAGTCTTCAGGAAGCTCCGGCGCCAATTTTGCCAGACTCAGTGGCTGAAGCCATCGACCGTGTTGCTTATTTAGCTCGTGGTGAAAAAATTGAAAATGCAGGCGCTGCTGCCATCGTCGAAAGACTGCTGGCTCGCCTGGCCGAGAATTCATTGTCTCAGCAAGCTGCTGCTTACGAAGTTGATGCCAAAATGTTCGACCCTATTGCCGGGCCGTAAATAGCTAACAGCACTGTTGGTAGTGGCTCCACACACATGCCTAATCATAAAAAGTGCCAGTTGTCGTGGAAATCTACGTCCGGTCGTAAATTTCCACGTCAACTACATCCGGAACATCGTCAACAAAAAGCCGCTGAACTCAGCGGCTTTTTTATTTCAAGAGCTAATTTGCAACTACATCAACTCCGCCATGATTTCATCAAGCGCGCTCTTAGGCGGGCGAGTGATTGATTCAGGTAAAGTTGCCAGAGCGGCATCGCCAACATTCATAATGGTGGTGAAGTCTTCCTTGTTCTCGTTGATATAAAGCAGTCCTGTGAGGAATTCTTTATTGGCGTGAGCTTTTTTAATGGTGACTATGGCATTGATTTCGTCTGTCGGATCGTAATCGCGGTCAGTTTTTTTCAATCTGATTTTTGAACCGTCGTGCATTTCTACTTCCTGCACTGAGCCTGGCTCATAATCAACACTGATTTGTTCAAAGAAAGGAACGTAGCCCAGTTCATGCAGAGGTGTTTCCATTTCTTTGGCGTATTTGTAGCTCTTGGTGGAACCTTCGTGATTATTGAAAGTTACGCAAGGGCTGATTACGTCAATTACCGCTGTGCCCTGGTGCGATCCGGCAGCCTTAAGCAGTGCCACCAGCTGTTTAGGATCGCCGGCGAATGAGCGGCCAACGAAGCTGCAACCAAGCTCGATAGCCAGGCCGCAGAGATCGATTGGAGGCAATTCATTCATTACGCCGCTTTTGGCTTTAGAACCAAGATCGGCTGTAGCTGAGAATTGACCTTTGGTCAAGCCATAAACACCATTGTTTTCGATGATGTAAATCATCGGCACGTTGCGTCTGACCAAGTGACAAAATTGTCCCAGGCCGATTGAAGCAGTGTCGCCATCGCCACTAACACCAATCATGGTCAATGTGTGATTGGCCATGCTGACGCCGGTTGCCACAGATGGCATTCTGCCGTGAACCGAGTTGAAACCGTGAGAACGGTTCAAGAAATAGGCTGGTGTTTTAGATGAGCAGCCGATGCCGCTCAGCTTTGCCACCATATGTGGTTCAGTACCAAGCTCATAAAAAGCTTTGATAATTTGCGCGGTGATAGCGTCGTGTCCGCAGCCATCGCAAAGTGTCGATGGAGCGCCTTTGTAATCATTTAGCGTTAAGCCAATGCGGTTGGTTGGAGGTGCTGCTGTCATTTTATCTCTCCTGCTCCATGATGGCGTCGGTGACGAATCTAGCGTCGATTGGCAGACCGTCGTAGTGTTTGACTGAGCGAATCTTCATTGCGAGGTCGGGTAGTTCGAGGCGAATCAGGTCTCTCATTTGAGCGTCTCTGTTTTGCTCGATTACGTACACGTGGTCGTGACCTTCAACAAACTTGCGCAGTTCGTCGGTGAAAGGCAGGGCTTTGATGCGCAGATAGCTTGTAGCGATGTTTGCTACTTTCAGCTGGTCGCGGGCTTCTTCAACGGCAAAGTCGGAAGAACCATAAGCAATCAAACCGATTATAGCGAATTTTTCCAGTGATACCACCGATGGTGGGACAAACGCTCTAGCCGTTTGGAATTTCTTTTCCAGTCTGTCCATCAAGTTGACGTAATCTTCAGGCTTCTCGGTGTAACCTGCTTTTTCGTTGTGACCGGAACCACGAGTGAAGTAAGCGGCTTGCGGATGATCTGTGCCGGGCAAAGTGCGGTATGGAATGCCGTCACCATCGACGTCGCGATAGCGCTCGAATTTACCGGCTTTATCAATATCAGCGGCAGTCATGACTTTACCGCGGTTGATTGGCTTGGTCGGATAAACAAAAGGATCGCTCATCCAGTTATTCATGCCGAGGTCAAGGTCGGTCAAGACAAAGATTGGAGTCTGGAATTTTTCAGCCAGTTCGAAAGCGTCGCCGGCCATTTCGTAGCATTCAGCTACGGAGCCGGGCAAGAGCACAATGTGTTTAGTGTCGCCGTGAGACAGAGTGTGAGCGCTAATTAAATCGGCCTGTGATGTACGTGTAGGCAAACCGGTTGATGGTCCGACTCTTTGCACATCAAAGATAACCACTGGAATTTCGGTGAAATAACCATAGCCGGTAAATTCAGCCATCAGTGAAATGCCCGGGCCCGATGTTGAAGTCATGGAGCGTGCTCCGGCCCAACCGGCACCGAGTGCCATACCAATGGCGGCCAGTTCGTCTTCGGCTTGAATAACGGCGAAGCTGGCTTTACCTGATTCTTTTTCGATTCGATAGGCTTTCAAATAATCGATCAACTGTTCGCAAAGACTTGAAGACGGTGTGATTGGGTACCAGGTAACTACAGTAACTCCGGCGAACAATGAACCTAAGGCAGCGGCGGCATTGCCGTCGATAATGATTTTGCCCTGAGTTTTATTCATAGGCTCTACAGCGTAAGGATCTTGTTTTTTCAGATTCTCACGAGCCCAGTCGCGGCCGATTTTTACAGCGTTCAAGTTCAAGTCGATGGCTTTGGTTTTGCCTTCGAACTGTTTAGCAATGCTGGTTTCGATTTGAGCATGATCAATATTCAAAAGTTCAGCCACAATGCCCACGTAAAGCATGTTGGTCAACAGTTTGCGCAACTTCATATTTTCGCTGGCCTTAGCAGCCAATTCGCTGAATGGCACTTGATAGTGCAAAACGTCTGTGCGAATCGCTTCTAAGCGAAGCTCGACCGGTGAAATGCAAACTGCGCCTGACGACAGACTTTTGACGTCTTCGATGGCCGTTTGCGGATTCATGGCGATGAGAATTTCTGTTTCAGCTTTTCTGGCGATGTATCCGTCTTTATTGACGCGAATGGTAAACCAGGTCGGCAGGCCGGCTATGTTAGATGGAAAGAGGTTCTTTCCACTGACCGGAATACCCATTTGGAAAATCGAGCGCATCAAGACGCTGTTTGAAGATTGGCTTCCTGAGCCATTTACGGTTGCAACCTGGATGGAAAAGTCATTGACGACTCGACCCTGCTCCAGTTTTTCTTTGCTACCCTCAGCTAGTGTGTTCACTTTGCGAATATCCTATTGAAAGAGCTCTGTGGCTGTGTACCGTCAATAGTCTAGCAACGCTAACGCCGAAACGCCCGCAAATACCAAAAGGCCTAAGCTTTTCGAGATGCTTTGAAACGTCTGGCTTTATTCTTCTACTCGAGCGTCAATAAGAAATGGTCCGGGGTTCTCGAACATGGCCTCTAGAGCCGATTCTAACTGACCCATGGTAGCTACTTTTAGAGCCGGTATGCGCATCGCTTGCGATAATTCTGGGAAATAAATCTCAGGTCTGTCGAGAGGAAATTTATTTTCACTGACGCCTAAGTGTAAGTTAAGGCTATTTGAGCCGCGAGTATTAACGACCACAAATTTAGTGTTGAGGCCGTAGTGTGCAGCTGTCCACAGAGCCTGAGGCGCCTGTAAAAGCGATTGGTCCGACGTGATGCAAACTACCGGGCTCTCCGGAGATGCCCACTGCGTGCCGAGTGCGGCTCCGACAGCGTAACCATCGATGCCTGAATTAGAAGCGAAATAAGCGGAGCTGCCTTCCAGGCTCATCACTACGGAAGGATCTGTCATTGTGCCGACAATGTCTGTTACCACAATAGAATTGGAAGTGCGGGCACCGTCCAGACTGCGCAAGAGCCAGAAGAGCGAGATGGCATCGTCGGCGCCCGGATAGACCAGAGTTTCTTCCAGTTTCTGCCTGCTCATAGCCACTTGCTGAATGGTATCTTGCGCTCTCCGCTTGGCCATATTGAGCCACTTGGCATCGGCAATCAGTTGGACCTCAGCCCGCAAGCGCGACATCGATTCGGCAATATCGGCTGTAGCTGCGGCGATGCACGGCAGGCTTTTGCCGGACAGCGTCGGGTCGACGTTGATTTGAATTACCGAAGTGCGCGGTGAAATAAGAGCCGCTTGTCCTGAGGTTTCAGGCAAACGTGTCTGCATACCCAGCGCAAGAATGAGATCGTGGCCTTTTAAATTTTCACGTGCCTGGTCAATCTCGGTAGAAAGTACCCCGGCAAATTGCGGGTGACGGTTGGGAAAATTGACACCTGTGGGCATCGGTTCACTGTAAACGGTGCAGCCCAATACTTCAGCTAGAGTTGCGGTCTCTTTGCGCGAACGAAACTGACTGACTTCATTGCCGGCGATAATGCAGGGATTACCGGATGAAACTAAAGAGCGGGCGGTTTTTAAAACAAAATTGTGGTCGGCTGGGCCAAGCGGGCTGGTGTGAGGCGGAGTAATGGTCATGCCTTCAGCCGGCTTGCCAAGGATGTCAACGGGAATTGAGACCAGCACCGGTCCTTTAGGAGGTGAGAACGCCTCTGTAAAAGCCCGGCGAATCAGTCGCGGAATTTCTCCCGGGCTACGTGCTTCGGCCACCCATTTGCAAACCGGGCGGCTGATACCGAGCAGATCTACAGTGAGAGCCGGATCATCGTTGAGAATCTGCGTGCTTTGTTGATCGCAAATAATGATCATGGGAATGTGAATGCGGCTGGCGGTGTAGATTGCGGCCAGTGAACTGACAAGACCCTGACCGGCGGAAAGCAGAAGCACGGCCGCTTTAGACGATGCTTGAGCGTAACCGATGCTCATGAATGCAGCGGTCAACTCGCTGGCTGTGTAGACCTGGCGAAAATCTTTGGCATCCGCCAGTGCCAGGGCGATTGGCGAGCTTGACGACCTAGGTGCCATGAAAATCTGGCTGGCACCTTCAGTCAATAATTGCTGCAGCAGCAAGTCGCTGGTAAGTTTCGTTTGGGATTTAGTCATTTCAGAGATGATCAAGTTCCATTAGAGGGCAGGGAAAATTTTCAAACCATTGCTCTACTTCAATGTCAAGCGGCATTAGCATAGCCCGACCCCAGTCTCTCTCAGAGTAATGGATTTGTCCCTGAAATTCAGCCTGGAAATTATCCGGGCCAAGGAAGACTTTTAAGTTAAACCCTGGAGAAAGCTCACGTAAATTACCTTCCCATCCTCGTAGTTTGCGAATCTGCAAAGCGGTGGCTTGAGTTAACACTGCACTCCATAGATTTTGCGCGCCGATGCCGCCATCAGCCAATTCGAGGATGCGCATAATCGATCCGCCTACTTCGTATATGCAATAGCCACCCTTGCCACCCTCTTCAATTTTTAGCAATTGCAGGCGCGGCCATGACAACTTTGAATTCTGATGCAGATAAATTTCTTTGGCAATTTTGTAGTGCCAGTATTGAGCGTCGCGCGTAATGCCGAAAGGTCTGCGACTTAGCCACCGCTGGTGGTTGCGCTGTAAAAAGTCGATATGACCATACTCAAGGGGCTCGATTGTGTAATCGGGCATGGTCAGTTTGTTAGCTCCGCCGTGTGAGCGCGCTTCTTTGACGTCGATAGAAAAATCGATGCTGCTTAATTCTTGAAAACCGTGGCGTTCATAAAAATCCGGACCGATATCAGAAAACAACAATATGCCGGCCGCTCCCGATTCTTCCGCCCACTTTCTGTAAGCATCCATGAACTGGTCGCCAAAGCCTTTGCCGCGAAACCTGGGCCGCGAGAACACCGCGCCAATTCCTAGAAATTGATATGTTTTACCCCGAGCCGTCACTTCAATGTCATAAGATTTACAGCTGGCCGCTATTTCGCCGCCGCTGCGCAAAGCAAAAAAACGTTGATGCCGCCGGCCCCAATTGTGAGTGCGCTGAAACTGGTTGTATTCCAGATAATTGGCCCTGCTCAGGCCGGCCGACCAGATTTCATAAGTCTCGTGTAAGACATGCAAAATTTCAGAATCGCGAATTTCCAACAATGTCATTTAGTCAATCACTGTATCTTTCGTGCTTTAGTATTGTCCTGTATTTATAGATTCTTGCGTCAACATACGGAAGTGAACAATTGAATTCTGCGAATTCATCCGAGCCGTTTAAGTCGAATCAAAGCAGCGGAACCACAGTATATCTGGGGCATGTGATTACACCCCTGAGTACTAGCCAGTATCTTGACTACGTTAACGGGGCACTAGTTGTTGACGGGGACGGTGTCATTGTCGCTGTGGGCCACTGGTCTGACCTGCAAGCCGATTATGCTGCCGCGGTCAATATTGTCAATCTTGGACAGCGTCTGATTTTGCCTGGTTTAGTCGATCTGCATTTGCATTTGCCGCAGGTTTCGCAGACAGGTCGATCCGGAGAACACCTTTTGGCCTGGCTAAATAAGTACATTTTTCCGGCGGAGTCCCGTTTTTCAGACACCCGGCACGCTCGTAAAATTGCCACCTGGTTTTTCGATGAACTGGCTCGCAATGGCACAACTCTGGCAGTGGTTTTCACTACTATACATAAAGCCGCTGCTGATGCCGCTTTTGAAGTAGCTCTGGCTAAAGGCAGCCGGGTTATTATGGGCAAAGTGATGATGGATGCTAATTCGCCGCCGGCTCTGACTGAGCAAACCGCAACTTCTTTGCAAGAATCTGAAGAACTGGCGCAAAAATGGCATGGAGCCGACAATGGCCGCCTGCTCTACGCCTTCACTCCGCGTTTCGGCGTCACTTCAACCCCTGAATTACTTGAGGGAGTGGGGCGGCTATTTGCTAAATATCCCGGTACTTACGTGCATACGCATTTGTCTGAAGCCAAAGAAGAAATTCAATTTGTCTCCAAACAATTTCCGCAAGCGCGTAGCTACCTTGACGTTTACCGCGGCTTTGGCATTATTGGCGAGCGCACTGTTTTTGCCCATGCTATTCACCTTGATGATGATGACATCAAATGCGTCAAAGAAACGCGCAGCTCTCTGGCTCACTGTCCCAGTTCCAATTTCTTCCTCAAAAGCGGTGCATTTCTCTATCAAAAAATTCGTGCTGCCGGCTGTCTCTTCGGCCTTGGTTCAGATGTGGCCGCGGGACCGTCTATGAGCCTGTTTAATGTCATGAAAGACGCCAATTATATGCAACCGGATATCTGGATCGAACCACCTGAGCTGCTTTACCGCGCCACCCTGGGCGGCGCTCAGGCAGCCCACCTGGACCACCTGATCGGCTCGCTCAGCGTTGGCAAGGAAGCGGATTTCATTGTTGTCGATCCCAGCAGAAAAAGCGGCATCGTGGACGATATCTTGAGCCAGCCCACTGATGAAATACTTTCCAGCCTGGTATTTTTGGGTGATGACCGCCTGATTGAGTCTACTTATGTCAGAGGTAAATGCATTTTTCACTGCAAAAATGTAGATATGCTTGCAACCTGTTAGGATCTGCCTGTTCCATGGAGTTTAACAATGTCTGGTCAGACTGACGTAGCAGCAGCGAAAATTGAACGTGACAAAGAAGTGGAGTCGATTCGCACAATCTACTCACACGAACAAATACAACAACGAGTGGTTGAACTGGGCGCGCAAATCAGCCAAGATTATGCCGAATTGGAAAATCCGGTTGTAATCGGTGTGATGAAAGGGGCTTTTTGTTTTCTGGCTGATATCGTCAGACAAATTGTCACCCAAGATCCGCTACAAATCGAATTTGTGCGTTTAGCCAGTTATGGCAGTGCCACTGAAAGTTCTGGTGCGGTGCAGACACCATATCTGGAGCTGCCCAATATTGCCCGTCGCAATATTATTGTGGTGGAAGATATTATCGACTCTGGTCGCACCGCAAAATTCTTCATGGAATATTTGCGGGAGCAGTTTAATCCCAACACTCTTAAAATTGCGGTTTTTCTCGACAAACCATCTCGTCGAGTTGTACCTGTTATTGCCGATTATGTAGGCTTCAGCATCGAAGATTTGTTTGTAGTCGGTTATGGTTTGGATTATGCTGAAAAATACCGCGAGTTGCCTTACTTGGGTGAGTTGAAGTTAACAAAATAACTTTTACATCGAGGATCAATTGTCGGACCAACCTGATGAGCTGAAAGAAGAGCCTGTTAAAGCTCCCAAAGACAAAGAAACTGCATCGACCGATGCAGATATTGTCATTGCAAACGATAGAGCGAAAATTCCAATCGATGGTCGCAGCAATTTGTCTATTTTTGACCTGGCTGCCGGTGTTTTGATTCTGGCATTTCTGTCTTTGTTTGCCATCAATTGTTTTGTCGCTCATCTGGCTTCCACCTACAACGAAGATATGTGCGGAGTGGCTATAGCCCTGGCAGGGCAAGCCGCCACCGAGGGCAAGGATACTCTCGATGTGCAGCGCAGAGCTTATGGTTTTATGGATAAGTGCGGTCCTGGCGGATTTTTTGTGGAGCGCCCGGAGCTGATTACTTTCTATGACGAAATCAAACCTGATTTTCGTCAGGTGACAATTGCCACCGCCACTAAAGTTTTGATTCCAGCGCCTTTTATCTGTGCCGATCGCAGTCGTTTTGAAAAAGACGGAATGCACGTGATTTTCAAACACGTTTATCAATTTCAATTGAAAAATCCTAGAAACTGCAACTCGGGAAAGATTAAAATCAATCCTACGGGCAAAACATTTGAAATTAAAATGATCGATAATCCAATCGTTCCCAAGCCCACCGTTAAAAAGAAGACTGGCAAGGAGAAAAACCCCAAGCCAGCTTCTGGTTCTGGTGCCGGCTAGTTGAACTAGTGGCGTGAATTAGTGGACAGTTTCGTAAACAGACCTAGTGCACAGCAGGTACTGACACCACATCTTTTTTAGAACCGGTCCACATTTCGATTTCATGCAGTGGTGGGGGAGTGGGTGCAACATCGTTCGACGTCGATGGTCCACGGGCGGAGATGAAATCAGGCAGCGGTAGCGGTGGTGGTGCTAGGGCGCTAAGCGGTATTTGGTCACCGCTGGCGGTGGCAGCTGTTTCTTTAACAGTCCTAGGATAGAGGGCTGTTACATCTACTGTAGCCACCGGAGAGTGGTCGCTGCCGTTGCGCAGAGACAGGTAGAGCTTGCTGGCTGAAAGAGCCTTGACGAGCTTCTGGGTGTCTTCAGGGCTGACGGCAACCGTAACCGAACCGGCGGGAGTTGCTGCTTGACCTTTAGCCTGACGCTCGAACATCTGCCCGACCGCCACTACCTGTACATCTGACAATATCGGTGCCACTTTGGTATCGGCCCCGGTGCCTGCCATTGCCAGAATGTCAACGTGGCTATCGGGGGCAATAAAACCAGCCACGCCGGAATTGCTGTCTACAGCAAAGGTTACGGCCCGCATGCCAGGCTTGACATGAGATTCGAAACCAAGACTGATGCCTTGTGGTGCGATGTCGCGACTGGAGAGAATTTGACCTGTACTGATGCCGTATTTGGTGGTTCGACCAATGGCAATGGTTGAGTTGGTCAGGGCATCTTGCGGTACGCGATTGAGTTCCACAACCTTTTCTTCCAGTGCATCGGCGGTGATTAGCTGCCCTTCGGCAATATCTTTGACGATATACACCACTTTGGTTTTGGCCATATTGTGAGCTTCGGCGTCAGCCAATCGCCTTTTCATTTCAGTATTGCGAGCTTCTTCATTAGATGTGAAACTAATAGTTAGAACCACTGCCAGACCCACAATCATCACCAGCATTACGCCTGGGGGTGCGCGGGAAAGCATCAGTAAAAATGTGCGCAAAGGATTAGCGGTCATTTGAAGACCTCCTATGTTGACGTAAATTCGATATTTAGCTGGCCAACTGAGTTGCCCGCTTTCTTCATCTTGCCTGCTTGCACCTGGGGCGATAATAGGGAAAACCCTGAAATCGCAAATTGCCGTGTTACTTATAATTGCGCTACTCTTATATGATGATTCCACGACTGAGGACTGTTGCATGCTGCCACCAAAAGACGTGCCGGATGGACTTTCGGCTATGGAATATCAAAGACTGGCAATCCGCTATCAAATGCTTAAGTGGCCCAAGCAGATGGCCGCCAGCTCGCGCTATACCATGGCTGCGGCCGGAGACGCCGTACCAGAAGAAACCAGACGCAAAGTTGGTGCTCTCATGGCCGCTCTTGAAATTACTTTTACAGTCAATGATGCAGTCAATACAGTTAAAGGAACATTTGATGAGGCAGTGAGGTTAGCTGGTTCTGAAGCCAGTAAAGTAATTGATCGCAATGCCACTCTGGCGAAAGCTAGAAAAAGCGTCACCAATGCTTTTTCTCTGGCCAACGAACTGGCGAACAGCGCCTTCAACAGAGTAGTAGAAGACGTTGTCTTGCCCCGCATTGGCTTGCCCATTGATTACATGCCGGACGGTCTGGCGGTAGCCGAATATTTAAAAATGGGCGCACGTTATGAGCAAATCGGTTTTGCCGAGCAGGCTCGTGCGGCTTTGCAAAAAGCAGTCGCTCAGGGCGGCGACACCCAAGCGGGAAAGCGTGCCAAAATTCGCTTGCGCACTCGTATTCCAAAAGAAAAAGTTTCTGACGATGCCACCCATCGTTATATTGATTCGCTTAAATTGTATTTGACTCAAGAATTGATTGACGCTAAGGCCAAACTCGAACTGTTAATTAGAGAGTACCCTCTGTTTGAATGGCCTTACATACAACTCGGGCACATCCTGCTTACTGCGGGCGAGGTGGATCGTGCCTCGGATCTAGCTTCTAAAGTAGTACGTCACAATCCTAATATGATCAAAGGCTGGCTGCTACTTGCCGCCATCGATATAATTTACTGGCAAATTCCTAAACTGGAAGAACACATCAACAAAATCAAAACTCTTGACCCAGAAAGCCCTGAGCTCTCAACGTTTGAGCAGTTGCTTGAACTTATCAATCAACAGGGCATGCGCTGATTTTTAAGGGCGTACGAGACAAAAATGCGCATCAGTAGCTTGCAGGTTTACGGATATCGATCAATCAAAAGCATTGATCTCAAGCTTGATGCTCTCAATGTCATTGCCGGAGCGAATGGTACCGGCAAGAGTAATCTCTATCGCGCTCTTTATATTCTCTGGGCCGCGGCCAGCGGTCAACTCGCACCAGCCCTGGCGCAAGAGGGTGGAATGACTTCGGTTCTCTGGGCCGGCAGACGCAGCAAATTAGATGATGCGGTGTTTCGCATACAAGTCAAAATGGACGACCTCACCTATAAACTGGAATGTGGTTGCGCACCTGCATCAGCACGGGGCTTTATGAGTTATCCCGGATGGTTCAGCAACGATCCTGATATCAAGAAAGAGGAAGTGACAACAGATTTTCGCGCGCGCAAAATTCATTTGCTCAAGCGCAAACGCGGGGTGATATCTGCCCGCAACATGGACGGCAGGCCGATCGAGTATCCACTTACCGGCAGCGATTGCGAGTCGGTTTTATCTTGTTTGCGGGAACCTCATCTATTTCCTGACCTTTCAGTATTACGCCGGGAAATTTTGGGTTGGCGATTTTATCATCACTTTCGCACTGATTTAGGATCTCCGCTGCGCCGGGAGCAAATTCCGACTTTTACTCCAGTTCTCAGCCATGACGGCTACGATCTAGCTTCAGCACTGGCCAGCATCATGGCTGCTGAGGGGGAAGTCAATTTAAAAAAGCATTTGAATAATGCTTTTCCGGGTGCCGTTTTGAAAATCGATATGGAACCACGGACAGTGGCGTTCACTTTGCAGATGCCAGGATTAAAGAGGCCTTTTAATGCCAGAGAGTTATCTGACGGCACTCTACAGTATCTTTGTTTGCTGGCTGCGCTTCTCACCGAAAGGCCTCCTAATCTGCTGGTTTTGAATGAGCCTGAAACCAGTATGCACCCTGATCTTTATGCGCCACTGGCTGAGCTGCTAGTAGAAGCAAGTAAACGTTGCCAGATTGTCATTACTACTCATGCTGAAGCACTTGCTGCCAGAATTGAGAAAATGACAGGCAAACGCACCATTCAATTGGAGAAAACCGATGGTGCTACCAGTGTCGTGGGCGCAGGCCTGTTCGATTTCTATGAGGACGACGAAGAAGATTAAGTGAAGTGGAAGACTGAGCGAGTGGGAAGACTGAGATGTGTTAGAAGACTGAGAGAGGCGGCTTTTGTGGCAATTACCGACTTTAAAATTCAAGGTTATCGATCAATAAAAGATCTCTGGCTCAAGCTTTTGCCAATCAACGTCATAGTGGGACAAAACGGTACGGGCAAAAGCAATCTTTATCGAGCCATGTATTTGCTCGCTTGTGCTGCTAAAGGGGAATTTGCCGAAGCGCTGGCGGAAGAAGGGGGCATCGATTCTGCTCTCTGGGCGGGAGACTGGAGCAAAAATGACACCGCACAATGCCTTTCACTTTCTATGCGCACCGACAAATATGAATACAATTTGCTCTGCGGCCGTGCCGGTGATGTCGGCAGGCCATTGTTTTTCAAAAAGGATCCGGTTATTAAAGAGGAAGAATTATTCAAGATTGCTGGCGGCAAAAACAAGCGTCTGCTCATTCGTCGACTCCGCAGTGTTTTTGCCCATAACGCCGCCGGTAAAGAGGTGGAATACAGTGCCAAAGTTGGTGATAACGAATCAATACTTTCGGCATTGAAAGGTCCGGTTAATTTCCCTGACTTGTATGCTCTGAGAGAAGAGATTTTGGGTTGGCGTTTCTACCATGGTTTTCGCAAAGATGTGGACTCACCTTTAAGGCTACCCAAAATTGGCGTATTGACCTCTGTTTTAAGCCATGACGGTTGTGACCTTACTGCCGTACTGGCCAGCATAATCGAATCCGGCGACCGCGAGTCCCTCGAGGCCGGCATAGATGAGGCTTTTCCGGGAGCAACTTTGTCAATTCATGATACCAAAGCGGGCCTGGCACTTTCTTTTGCACAACCGGGCCTGATCAGACCTTTTAGCGGTACCGAACTCTCGGACGGCACTTTGCAGTATCTCTGTCTTCTGGCATCGCTGCTCAGTTTGTCGGCGCCGCCGGTGATTGTATTGAACGAACCTGAAACAAGTCTGCATCCTAATCTAATTGAGCCACTGGCTAAACTAATTACCAAGTCAGCGATGGATACACAAATTTGGATTACCACACACTCCCGCGAGCTGGCGGATCGAATTATGGATTTAAGCGGCTATGAATCGTTTGAACTAGCAAAAATCGATGGTCAAACAAAACTCGTAGGTGTTGGCCTGGGCGGCTTTCGCGAAGACCGCGAGGACCAATCTGAGTCGGACGAGAATTGATGTTAGAATTTCAGGCCATGTTTTAACGCTTTGAGGAGTTCATCGATGCAAAAAAATTACCAACTGCTTGTGGTTCGATAATCAAGCAGAAGAAGCAGCCAATTTTTATACGTCGATTTTCAAAAACTCTAAAATCACTAACATCGCTCGCTACGGTGAAGAGGCAGCGAAAGCGGCTGACAGGACTGTAGGCAGCGTCATGACAGTGGAGTTTGTGCTTGATGGCCAGGAATTTTTAGGCTTGAATGGCGGACCTATTTATAAGTTTAATCCGGCCATTTCGCTCATAGTCAATTGTGATACGCAAGTTGAAATTGATGAAATGTGGGACAAGTTGGTCGAAGGCGGCATGCCCATTCATTGTGGCTGGCTGCAAGATAAATACGGCCTTTCCGGGCAGATTGTGCCTGCAGCCATTAGCGAGATGATGAAAAGCACCGATACGAAGAAATCTGACCGCATGATTGGCGCTTTGCTGCAGATGATCAAACTGGATCTTAAAGTTCTGCAGGACGCTTATAACAACGATTAGTGCTGGTTTTATCCTGAGTTCGTGGTCCCACAAAAAAATTGAAAAATAAGTCCTAGTTTTTTGAACTTTAATAGACTGACCGACGTTTATATAAGAAACGGAGGAAATGTCTATGCTCGAACGTTCTGAAAATGATAGTCAGATAGAAAAAATTCGCGAAACTGTTTTATCAATCGCGCCAACCGACGGCGCTGCCCTCGATGTTTTTTGCCAGCACTGGAGCGAGAACGGTCTTTCTGACTGTCGCCATTGCGGAAGTACAAATTTGCAACGTAATCCAGGTGAACGTGTTTCTGTATGTGACGATTGCGGCAAAAAAAATTGGGTAACTTCTGAGAAATTGCTGGAACGCGCTTCATGCATTCAAGCATACCTGACCGCTGCTCTCATTCGTGAAGCAGGGCTTTTTATCAGTGGCTCCGCATTTGCTCGACTTACTGGGGTACAAACTTCAACTGCCTATAACATCTTGAGAAAATTTAGCATTGCTGTGGCTAATCAATTGCCAATCGACGCGCAAGAAGTCTCTGGAAGACTGCTAAGAATGATTATTGCCATGCGCACTCGCGAAACTCCGGCCCGCATGCATCCCTTTACGGAACAGGACTTAATCGATGAGGAGCTTGTTCTGGCAAACAGTGAACATGTTATGAACGGTCCTAATGTTGTAGTGGAAGTGCCGCCAGCCGTCGACCAGGACGATTTTGAAAATAGCACCCAATTGGTTTTAGCTGAGCTATCACCAGACACAGGATTAACAGCTGATGCCGTTTCTGCGAGGACCGGTATTGCCGTCGGTATTGTCACCGGCAGCTTGTTTGTACTTGAACTTAATGGCAAAGCTCACAGCATTCTTGGAGGGAAATATTTTCTTTGTGTGGAATCTGCGGCAGAGAAATTTTTGCATCAAGATGATTCTAAACTTGCTGACAGCGTTAAGCTCATGGCAAAAAAGTACCTGTCAGTTATCGACGAATATCTTCACCGCGTTGGCCGTAAGGGCCTCCAGCATCATTTAGCAGCAGTCTGGTGTGCACTTGATCGGATCACCTGGGGCTCTGGCTCTTTGATGATTTTGAGCGGCATACATCCTCCTGTGCCTTATCGCCAGATGCGAGATTATGTCTCACCACCATATTTGAAAATTGTGATCTGTTAGCACGGTGGATTTTTCTTTGCATAGATGCAGCGAATTGTGCAACGATTCGCTTTTATCGTTGGTCGAAATTACCGCTCAGGCAGTGCTTCTTGGCTGTTTTTGAAATTTGTGGTTTAGAAATTGGCTTTTGGGATCTTATGTTAATGTGGAAAATTTGGCCGATATCGCATGAACGTTTAGGATTAGCTTGTGCGATATCGTTTGAACTCCCAATAGCTTCACCGATATCGGCCAAGCAATTTACCCACCACATCTAAAGCGCCAATAAAACCTCGAAAACAAGGCTCGTCTTGTCATTCTGAGGATCTCGCGCACTTGGTCAAAACTATCCGCGACAATTTAATTCGCCAACACAGCTTTAACTAAATTCAGTTTATTGATTTATTCGGCTGCTGAGGCGATGGAGTGTCAACTCTCGGTTCGTTCAGGGTGGCGTTAGTAGCGCTGGGAATGGACGTCAACTTGCCTTGAGCGTTGTACACCGTGACTGGTCCAAACAATTCCAGATCGTCTTTGATTTTCTTGGCGTCGCCTACTACTGCCACTACCAAATTGTTTGAATCGATTAATTTACGCGCCGCTGTTCGTACATCATCTATTTTTACTGCAGTTACTTTGGCCGCATAAGTTTCGAGGAAGTCATTGGGCAAGTCGTAAAGCTTCGCTTCTAGCAGCCGTTGCGCCAGCCCGCCTTGAGTTTCCAGGCCAAGCTGAAAGGAGCCGGCCAGATAGTTTTTGGCCGAGCTGAGTTCAGTGTCGGTCACTTTTGTGGTGCGCATCCGATCCAGTTCGTAGAGAAATTCCTGCAATGAGGGGTTAGTGACCTCGGTACGCACATTGGCGCCGGCAAAGAATGTGCCGGGTTGTAAGCGAGCGGCCATGCGGCTGTAGGCTCCGTATGTATATCCTTTAGCTTCGCGGATGTTGAGAAACAACCGGGCATGGGCAGCGCCGCCCAAAATTTGATTCATGACCAGCATGGCAAAGTAATCAGGATCACTTCTTTTTACGCCAACGTTGCCGAGTTTGATAGAGGTCTGCACTGAGCCTGGACGGTCCACAAGATAGAGTCGGCGCCCGATTTGCTTAGGCAGCTGCGGTTGCACCACTCGGGCTACATCTGTTGCTTGCCACTGGGCACCAAACTTTTCTTCAATGAGCTTTCTCATGGCTTCTTCTTTGAAGTCGCCGATTACCACAAGCACCGAACGATTTGGTTGATAGTGGGCTTTGTGATATGCCTCAATCTCTTTTCTAGTTATTTTGTTCAGGGATTCTTCGGTAGCTGAGACCACAGAATAAGGATGCTCTCCGAATAACACTTTGCTGAAGCGCTCTTCTACAAGAAAGTCTGGACTACCGCGCTTGATGGTCAACTCTTGAATCTGGTTGATCTTTTTTAAATTGAGTTCGTCTTCAGGAAAACTGGGATGCAGAAGCACATCCGACATCAAATCGAAGAGGCGTCCCGTATATGGTGAAAGTGCCGATCCGCTCAAAATTGTGTAATCGTAATCAATACTTGCACCAAGTCCGCCGCCGATGAAGTCGATTTCTGAAGCGATATCTTTGCTTTTTCTTGTTGTGGTGCCTTCAGTCAGTAGGTCAGCCGTCATGCTGGCTAATCCAAGATAGTCTTTCGGTTCGTTGGAGCTGCCTTCGCGAAAACCGATGTTGGCTGATAAAAACGGATAGCGGTGATCTTCCACCAGTTGAACTTCCAGACCGTTAGCCAGTTTATAGCTGACAACTTTAGGCAGACTAAATGGTCTTGGCGCTGGCATCTTTGGTGTTTCTTTGCGCCAGACTTCAGCGGCGGTGTCGGTCACTTGCGCTCGAGAAAGCGCCTCTTCAGGCCGTGGTAACACAGGCTGCCGCGGAGCAATTAAAATTTTGCTTGACTTTACGCTTGTTGCTTTTGTTGTTGTAGTTGCTGTTGCTGAAAGGGCAGCACTGGTACTGGCCAATGGCGAGCCGGCCGCCAGTATTAGCGAGCTTAATGCAAGGCGGAAGAGCTTTTCGATGCCTGATTTCATTTCCATCACGTCCTATTCTGATATCACTATAAAAAATCGGTCGACACAACACAAAAGTCGACTAACCTTTGGGAGCCGGTACTACATCGACAGTAGTCGCACTGTCTTTAGAAAAGATGTCGCCGGCTACGCGCTGGATGTCTTCTTTGCTCACGTTCAAATACGCTTCTACATCTTTATCGATCAAAGTGGGGTCGCCAAAGAAGCTGGCGTATTCAGCCAGCATTTCGGCTCGACTGAGCGATTTTTGCAACGATGCATGACTGCTTGAAGAGAAAAGTGCGCGCAAAATCTGATTTTTTGCTTTTTGTAGTTCGAAGTCGCTCACCGGGGCTGTCTTTACTTTATCCAGCTCGGCGAACACCACCTCGCGTACTTTCTCGGGTGTAGAGCCATCTTTATAGACCACAAAAGTTTCGAACAGTGATGGTCCGCGTCTTTCATCGTACGAACAGCTGACCTGCAGAGCCACTTGATCTTCTTTCACCAGGCGCTGATAAAGCCTCGATGACTCGCCGGTTGAAAGAATTGTTTGCAACAGATTGAGAGCATAAAAATCTTTATCGCGACGAGCGGGAGCTTTCCAGGCAATCCAGAAAGCCGGTGCCTTAGCCAGGCTATCGCTAACTTTTAGATATTTGGCTTTGGTTTGTTTGGGCTCGCTTAAATCAGGGCGAGTGGGCAATCGTACTCTTGGTATGGTGGCAAAATATTTCTCAACCAACTTTGCCGCTTCATCACTGTTGATGTCGCCAACAATAGCCATGGTGGCATTATTGGGAGCGTAATAAGTGTCGAAAAATTTGCGCACATCACTGATGGATGAAGCTTCAAGGTCTTCCACTGAGCCTATTGGCGGGTGTCCGTTGCTCCAGTTGTCAAAAGCCATTTCTTCGAGTTTGATCGAAGCCGGCGCGTAAGGTTGATTGTCAACCCGCATGCGCTTTTCTTCTTTCACCGTCTCTAACTGATTGGCAAATTTTTCCGGCGTTACTTTGAGCGAGCGCATCCGATCAGATTCCAGCCATAGGGCAAGCTCTAATTGATTGCTCGGTAATTTTTCGAAGTAGTTTGTGTAATCAGCATGGGTAGAGGCATTCAAGCTGCCGCCGGCACTCTCGATAAACTTAAAATGCTCCATCTTGGGCACGTTTTCTGAACCTTGAAACATCATGTGTTCAAATAAGTGAGCGAATCCAGAGCGATGTTTAATTTCGTCGCGGGCTCCCACGTCGTAGACAATGGCCACTGATACCACAGGTGCTGCGTGGTCTTCTGAAAGCACAACTCGCAGTCCATTAGCCAGTTTGAAATCTTTACTAACCGGAATGAGCGGTTTCTTAATGGCGATATCAACTTTGCCTGACGGTAAAGAATTTAACCCTGCAGGTGGAGAAATCGGAACAGCGTTCTGCCCTGATACCGCAGGTGGAGTGACCAGACAACCCATGGTGAAGGCCAGCAACAGCTTCTGTCTTTTCGTTTTCAATGATCCAAACTTCATGCTAACTGTCATCCTCATCGTCATCAGTTCCTAAAAGCACACACGACCAGAATATAGCCACCACCAGTAGAGACAGTATGGCCGCGCCCACGCAAACTTTTTCCGGCACACCATAGCGGTGCAGCATCAGGTAAGAGGCACATGATAGTACAAGTGCCAGTAGTGCCACCACATGATTTAGTGAATATCGGCGCAGCATGGGCGTTTCCTCGGCTACATATTCGACGCTTCTTTTAACCGCGCGCTAACTTGAGTGTATCGGCGCAAGTACATTTCTCTCTAGCGTCAGGAATAGTTTCGATCAAATTTACCAGCAGCGTTTGCAACTTGGTGATGTTGGCTGCGAACACTTTCATCACTTCCGCGTGAGAAACCGGGTCTACATTGGCGGTGACACCACTATCGTAGTCGGTAATGAGAGATACGTTGACCACACACATAGAGAGTTCTTTGGCCAGGTAGGCTTCCGGATATTGGGTCATGTTAATTACTTCCCAACCCATCTTGTTAAACCAGGCCGACTCAGCTTTAGTTGAAAATCTAGGTCCTTGAATCACTACCACTGTACCGGCAGGGTGCATGGTGATACCGGCTTTCTCACCAGCTTTTACAGCCAACTCTCGCAGCTGTGGGCAGTAGGTTTCGGCCGGCGAAACGTGAGTGGTGATTGGTCCATCATAAAAAGTATCGGCACGTCCGCTTGTGCGATCGACGAATTGATCGCAAACCACAAATTCGCCTGGCTTGACGTGCATTTGCAGCGAGCCGGCAGCGCATGGGGAGATGATGCGTTTCACTCCAATCGATTTCATTGCCCAGAGATTGGCTCTGTAATTGACTTTCTGTGGCGGAATGGTGTGTTTTTCGCCATGTCGCGGCATGAAGGCTACTCTTTTGCCGCCCAGTGTGCCGATGGCGAGTGGTGCGGATGGAGCGCCGTAAGGTGTTTCAATCAGCGTCTCTTCATACTTGTCGAGCAACTTGTAGAAGCCGGAGCCTCCGAAAATTCCAATGTCGGCGAGGGATTTTGTTTCCATTTTTCTCTCATATTTGTTAGCTAAAAATCTACAGTTGAGCCGACCTCGGTTGGGGCGGCCGACCTATATAGGGCAATATCCTAGCACCCTGAGCAGACCATTTTGAGGGCTAATTTTCAGACTAGGCGATTCAAATCGCTTCTTGTCAGGAATTTCACCAGAGGAGATTCAGTGAATCACCCAGAAAAAATGCAGCAGAATGTCTAAAAGCGTGATTGACTGGGTATAAAGCACTTGTCAAGTACGTCGTGATCAAGTTATAATTCAGTCGCAATCAAGTCGGGGTCTCGTTTTAATATGTCGTGGAAACATCTTCTTGCCTTCCCTGTGGTCATCTCGCTTGCATTGGGAGGCTCAGGTTTACTCAGTGCTCAGGGTCAAACTGACTATATTGCTTCTTCGTCTGACGTGCGACTGGCTCACGGCCTTGCTGTTGCGCCCTCCATTCAGCCTGAAGGGCTCTACCACAGAGTCTGGCGTTTGATTAAAGAAGATTATTACGAACCGAGCTTCGCAGGCCAATCTTGGGACCGCTGGGAGCACCGTTACGACGGCAAATTGAAAAACCTCGAAGATGCTCACAAAGCAATCGAAACTATGCTCGCCAGTTTGGGCGATCGGTACACACGTTTTCTCGACCGTGACGCTTTTGACGATGAGAAATCGCAAATTGATGCCAAGCTTTATGGCATAGGCGTTCAGATTGGTATTGATCTCGAGTCTAAAAAAGTTATTGTAGTCACACCTATTGAAGACACTCCCGCCTATAAAGCCGGTATTCTTGCCGCCGACGAACTAACAGAAATTGACGGTAAGAGCACCAAAGGCTTTAACGTTGAAGAAGCGGCCAAGCACATTCGTGGTGCCATCAACACACCGGTGAACCTGGTGGTTACTCGGGGCGGCAAACGAATCAAAATTAAAGTGGTGCGCGCCGAAATCGCTATCAAAGCCGTTCCAACAGCCAAAATGCTAGATTCTGACGTGGGCTACATTCGCTTGTCTAGCTTTATTTCACAGCAGGCTAATCGTGAAATGAAAGAGGCCATAAGCAAACTGGCCGGTGCTAAAGGAATAGTGCTTGATTTGCGCGACAATCCCGGTGGCTTGCTCACCAATGCCATTGATATTTCCAACATGTTCCTTGACTCCGGCAATATCCTCTCAACAGTTGATCGAGATGGATACAAGACTCCGGCTCAGTCAGATGGCCATCCTTTATGCATGAAACCGCTGGCATTGCTGATTAACAAGGGTAGCGCCTCGGCCTCTGAAATTACTTCCGGCGCCTTGCATGATAATAATCGAGCCATTCTTGTAGGCGCGCGCACCTTCGGTAAAGGTCTGGTGCAAGGAATTAATAAACTGGAAGACGGTAGCGGAGTGAACGTCACTATCGCCAGATATCTAACACCAAACGACACTGATATCCACAAGAAGGGGATTTCACCGGACGTCACTGTGGAGCTGTCTGAGCAAGATTTGAAAGATAAGAAAGGGCCCTGGTGGTTGGAGAAACCTACTGCCGGTGTGCGTCGCAGCCCTGAAGACGGCAAAGACCTGCAATTGAAAGCGGCTCTGGAAGCCGTGCACAAACGAATTACCGAAGGGGATCATCTAGCGGTACACATGCACTGAGCAAATTGTTATGATTAGCACTCCCTCATTACCGTTGGAAATTGAATGTCAGCAGGCCAGAGTCGTGGAGTTTCCGGTTTAACCATTGTTGGCACTGAGAGTGGTTGTGGTAAAACGGTGTTTATGACCGGTTTATCTGCCTTGCTCAGGCAACAGGGTGTAAACGTGCGCGCGGTCAAACCGATCTGCCTCGGCTCCAAAGAGCGGGCAGAGTCTGAAATCTCCTTCATTTGCTCAATCAGCGGCACGCCACGCAATTACGCCTCGGTGGTGATTTCGTCGGCCAAAAATTTAAGCGAGGCTCAGTGGGCCCATTCGCTTTCCGTTGGTCAAGGTGCAGAGCTCAGTCTTGTGGAAACACCGGGCAGTTGTGCTTCTCCCATGAGCTTCGAGCAAAACAATGTAGGCACTCTAGCTCATGCCTGGAAAGACACCCGTGACTTCGCTCGCGAGCTTAATTATCCTTGCATTATCGTGGCGCACCACAATCATGAAGCAATCGAAAAACTGGTGCTGGCCTACAGCTACATGAATGAGTTTGTCAAAATTGCCGGTATGGTCACAGTTGAAACTCAGGCTAATGAAGGCAAACAACTGGAGAGTAAACTGACCCGCTCAGAAGTGGCTCTGCTTCTCTCTTCTCGTACTCGTGCGCCTTATCTGGGCTGTCTGAAATTCAGTCCATCGATCTCAGTTCCGCGGGTAAACCAGGGCAATCTGGTTAAAGTTACGGCAGAAGGCATCGATTTGCTCTTGATTCTCAAGGCCCTGAACTTGGGTCTTGTTAAATAGATTAGCGTCCACCGAATTCGGTGTAAAAAGCATTGGGGTCGCTGCTCATAGAGTGGCGCCGCGGCCGTACTTCTGGCTCGGTGTGCCGAGTAAGGTGTTTTGGTTTTGGCTTGCGCTCTGTTGTTTGCACCCGTGGTTTACGTTTGACCAGGCGCAGTGGAGTCGAATCAACCATCACCACTGGTGGTGCTTTTGTTTTTGTATCGGGAGATGAATCTGCAGTAGAAACCGGTTTTGAAACTGGTGCTAAGTTTTTAGTTGTATTGGGCGTAGCATCTGGTACTTGAGGCCAGTCTGCCCTTTTTAAATCAGCATTTTTCGTTTCGCCATCTGTTGCGGTGTTTGCCGGTGGTAACTGATCCGGGCTGGCTATGAGAGCAGGTTTGACGCTGTTTTGATGAGTGATCAAATATTGATAGAGGATGAATAGACCGGTGCCCAGGCAACCGGTAATAAACAAAGTTACCGTCACCACGATTACCACCAGTTGTGTGGAGTCAGGAGCTTTGCTGCCAGTTTTGTTGCCGGACTTTGTGCTGCCGAAATTTGTAGTGCCCACAGCAGATTTGACGGCAGTAGCTTTTGCAGTTTGCGGCTCAGGTGTTTTAAGCAGTGGCGCAGGAGCCGGCCCCGGCGCCGCTATATCTGCAAGTAGGCTTGCTTCCACTTTGCTGTTCACTGGTGGTTGATTTGTCGCGGCCAGTGCTTGAGCGGACCTGGCTGCGTCTCTTGCCGCCTGTTTGACCGGGTCTACAACTTCTATCGGCACCGCGTCCAGAGTATTGAAAGTTAGTGTGGCTTCCGATTCAAGTCTGTCGGGATAAAGTTTTAAAAGCTCGCTGCGTAACTCTTGCATGGTGGCGTAACGCTCATCGCTATTTTTGCGCAAGCATTTTAAAACCACCGCTTCCAATTTTTCTGAAATATTGAGATCAGGTGAAATTGTGGCAAATGCGGGTGGATATTCGGAGAGCTTTCTGGCGATGGTTTCGGGAAAACTGGCTCCGCGGTGCGGTACTTCGCCGGTCAGGGCGCGGAACATCACGCAGCCCAGGCTGTAGATGTCCGAGCGATTATCCACCGCTCCGCCACAGCATTGCTCCGGGCTCATGTAAAACGGCGATCCCCAGATTTCACCTGATTTGGTTAACTGCTGCGATTCAGATGTCAATTTTACGATACCGAAATCGAGAATTTTTGCGAACTCAACCTGGTCGCGCTTGCCCACCATGATATTGAGCGGTTTGAGGTCGCGGTGAATAATTCCCTGACCATGGGCGTAACTCATGGCCTCGCATATCTGCACAAAAATCGGCAAGGCTCTGGCAGAGTTCAAGGTCGTTACTTTGTCTAATATCGCTTGCAAAGACTTACCGTCCACAAGCTCTAGCACCAGATAAGGCTCTGACTTGGCAGTGAAACCAAAATCAAATGTGGTGACTATACCCGGATGATTGAGCAGGCCAAGAGCCTTCGCTTCCCGGGTGAGCCATTGCACCGCGGTGGCATCTGAAGCGATTTCCACCGGCAAAAATTTGATTGCCACGTCCCGGCCGATGGTTTCCTGACTGGCTCGGTAGACATTACCCATGGCGCCAGAGCCGAGCAAACCGGTGATGACAAAGGCAGAACCGACTCGAGAGCCGATCATATGATCATCGTCCTGGGAGGCTTGATGCGTAACGGTAGATTCCTGGGGATCCAACCAGCCTCCTTCTCAAGGGTGCTATGGGCCAAGTCTTATTTTAGCCTGAACGGAAGCCAAGAAATAAAACATATATATCGTCGGACCACTTTTGGAGCAAAATGTGTTACTTATTGATTCCATCTAGCTCAGGAATAGCTTTGAGAGAACCTTGAAAGACGCAAGCCACGACTCACCCAAGCCTGCACTGGCCAACGAGCTGAAACTGCCGTCTAATTCCAGCGAGCTCATTATTTACACAATGTCCGATTCCAGCGGCGAGACTGCCGAGGCTGTTGCCCGTGCCGCCCTAGTCCAATTTCCTCCCGGACATGCATCTATCTATAGATTGCCGCAAATTAGAAGTTCTCAGCAGATTCCGGCCATGGTGCGCGAAATCTCGCATGGTCGCTCCATTATTGCTTATACGCTGGTGCTGCCTGAATATCGCGAAACACTTGAAGCTGAAGCAAGCAAATTTAAAGTGCCGACCATCGATTTGATAGGCTCCCTAATGGCACGCATCGGCAACTTGACCGGTGCTCAACCACTTTCGCAACCAGGCAGGTTGCACTTGCTTGATGAAAGCTATTTCAAGCGTATCGAGGCGGTAGATTTTGCCATTCGTTTTGATGACGGTAAGAATCCCGATGGCATTTTGCAAGCCGATGTGGTGCTAGTGGGAGTATCGCGCACCAGTAAAACTCCTAATTGTATGTACCTGGCGCACCACTATGGGCTTAAGGCCGCCAATGTGCCTATAGTCTTTGGTGTCGATCCGCCCCTGGCATTATTTCAAGTTCCGGCCAGAAGAATATTTGGTTTGAAAATTGATCCTTACCAATTGCAAGAGATAAGAAGCACAAGAGCGTCCGTTCTTGGAATGCCCAACAATACCGACTACGCAGATCCCGATCGCATCATGCAAGAAAGTCGCTACGCCAAAAAAATATTTAGAGAGTTAAAATGCCATATCCTCGACGTTTCAGCAAAAGCAATTGAAGAAACCTCGTCTGAGATTTTTATGAATTTGCGCGATGACTAATTTTTTGAACTGCTAAATAACTGACAGACCTGAATTCCCCGCTTAAATCAATCATGGAGAATCGAAAAATGATGAGTATGACAAGTTCCAGTCAAGCTCAAGACGCAAAAGGAGAAGCTGAAAAGCTCAAACTTTCCAAAAGGGTTTACCTTTTTGACGAAGGTTTTGCTGCCTTTGCCGGTAATCGTGATGCCATGAAAGAGCTTCTGGGCGGTAAGGGAGCGGGTCTGGCCGAGATGACCCATTCGGGAGTGAACGTGCCTCCCGGTCTGACAATTTTGACATCGTGCTGCCGACAATACACTGAAAACGGGCAGAAAATGCCGGATAAGCTTTTTGACGAAGTGCTTATTGAATTAGCCCATGTAGAAAAAAAGCTAGACCGCGTGCTCGGTGATCTGGCCAGACCACTGCTTTTGTCGGTGCGTTCCGGTGCTAAGTTTTCTATGCCCGGCATGATGGACACCATTTTAAATTTGGGTCTCAACGATCAAACCGTAGAATCGATATCTACTTTGACCACCAATGCGCGATTCGCCTGGGACAGCTATCGTCGGTTCATCGCCATGTATAGCAGTGTGGTGCTCGAAATGAGCAAAGACAGTTTTGAAGATTTGCTGGAAGATCTCAAAGACGATTTGAAAATTGAAAGTGACGCTGACCTCACTGTTGAAGATTTGAAAAAGCTGGTGACACAATTCAAGACACTGGTGCAAGAGCGCTCAGGCACATCATTCCCGCAAGATACGAGAGAGCAGCTCAAAGGTGCTGTAGAAGCCGTATTCAGATCGTGGAATAATAATCGCGCCATTTATTATCGCAATCTCAATAAAATTGATCACAATCTGGGCACGGCCGTGAATGTGCAGTCTATGGTCTTTGGCAACTTTGACGATACTTCCGCCACTGGTGTTTGTTTCACTCGCAATCCCAGCACCGGTGAAAAATTATTGTATGGCGAATATCTGGTCAATGCTCAGGGTGAAGATGTGGTGGCAGGCACACGCACGCCACTGAAAATTGCCGATATGGCTATAGACATGCCCAAAGTCTATGAAGAGCTTTTAGCCAATGTCGGCCGTCTCGAGCATTATTATCGCGATATGCAAGACATCGAATTTACAATCGAACAGGGCAAACTTTATTTGTTGCAAACACGGAGCGGCAAGAGAACTGCAGCGGCCGCCGTCAAAGTAGCTGTAGATATGGTGGGCGAGGGTATTATCTCTCGCGACGAGGGCTTGAACAGAGTCGAGCCCATGCAGTTAAACCAATTGCTTTTGCCATCTTTTATAGACGAAGACAAAGCCAAAGCCACCAGTGAAAACCGCTTAATTGCCGTTGGTCTTAACGCCTCTCCCGGAGCCGCTATTGGCCAAATTATTTTCAATCCTGATGAAGCGGAGAAAATGGCCGGCCAGGGTCTCAAAGTGATTTTGATTAGAATTGAAACCTGTCCTGATGATATACACGGTATCGTACCGGCACAAGGTGTCATCACCAGTCGTGGTGGCATGACCAGTCATGCCGCGGTTGTTGCTCGGGGCATGGGCAAGCCCTGTGTAGCCGGCTGCGAAGCTTTGAAAATCGACCTTGAACGAGAAGAACTGCATGTAAAAGGCAAACTTTATAAAAAGGGCGATTTGATTTCCATCGACGGATCTACCGGTGAGATTTTTGAAGGGCAGATCATCACCCATGAACCACAGTTTTCGCAAGATTTTCAAACCCTGCTCGAGTGGGCCGATCAGGTGCGCACTCTGGCCATTAGAACCAATGCCGATACTCCAGAAGACGCGAAATTAGCCCGTGATTTTGGTGCGCAGGGCATTGGCCTTTGCCGTACCGAGCATATGTTCATGGCCCAAGATCGGCTGCCGGTGATGCAGCAAATGATTCTTTCCGGCACAGATCTCGAGCGCGAAGCCGCTCTGGCCAAATTGTTGCCCATGCAACGGGCCGATTTCACCGGCATTTTTCAGGCTATGGCCGGTCTGCCCGTTACCATTCGTCTGCTCGATCCGCCTTTGCATGAGTTTCTCCCTAGAGAAGAACAACTGATTGAAGAAGTTGCCACCATGCGCGCTAAGGGCATTAAAGGCGCTGACTTGCGCGAAAAAGAAGTGCTTTTGAAAAAAGTTGGTGAGCTGAAAGAATCGAACCCGATGATGGGTTTGCGTGGATGCAGGCTTGGTCTGGTTTATCCGGGCATCAACCGCATGCAGGTGCAGGCGATTTTCGAAGCTGCCATTGCCGTTAAAAAACAGGGCACCGAAGTTTTGCCTGAAATTATGATCCCTCTTGTGGGCCACGCCAACGAGCTGAAGTTTGCCAGAGAGCAGCTCGAAGCTGTGGCAAAAGAGGTGATGAAAAGAGAAAAAACTGATGTTGTCTACAAATTTGGCACCATGATCGAAATTCCTCGAGCATGCGTTACTGCCGATGAAATCGCCGAGTTTGCCGAATTCTTCAGCTTTGGCACCAATGACCTCACCCAGATGACCTTTGGCTATTCCAGAGATGATGCCGAAGGCAAGTTTTTACAGCGTTATCTTGATGGCGTAGAGTTCAACGGCGCCAAGCATAAAGTTTTGCTCAACAATCCTTTCGAAATATTAGATTTCGGCGGCGTGGGCAAATTGATGCAGATTGCCGTAGAGCTGGGGCGCAAAGTTAAACCTGATCTCAAGCTCGGCATTTGCGGCGAACATGGAGGCGAGCCCCAATCTATCGCTTTTGCTCACAAGCTTGGCCTCTCTTATGTCAGTTGTTCACCATTCAGAGTTCCTGTGGCCCGGTTAGCGGCGGCTCAGGCTACCTTGAGCGCTTCCGAGCGCGACAAATAATTCATGGCCGGCCGGTATAGATAGGTTTAGAATAGGGACCTACGCTGGTAAAAATACGAGTACGGCCTTAGAAAAGTAGAACGGACCTATCTGCATGTCCATTGACGAAAATGTCGACGCCCTCTTAAGGCTTCTTCCAGATATGGAGCAATCACTCGGTCCGGATCACCCCGATCTAGCCGAATATTACATCTCGCTTGGCCTTTTGCTCTATCACGACAGTCGCTTTGAAGAAGCGGAAGACCTTTTCTTGCGCGCGCTCTCCATGCGCGAGCGCCTTCTGGCCGTGGATCATCCTGATGTGGCCGATGCGCTTAATCACCTGGGGCTGGTTTATCTTGCAGAGGGCAAATATGCCGATGCCGAGCCGCTTTTAAAGCGAGCCTTGAGTTTGCAAGAAAAAATGTTCGGTGTCGAACATGTTTCAATCGCTGCGGCCCTCAATAATCTGGGCGATCTCTACATGACTTTGAATCGCGTTCCCGAAGCAGAAGATGCACTGAAGCGCGGCTTAAAAATTCGCGAGCGCAACTTGGGTTTTGAAGATGGTAGTCTGATTGAAATTCTCAATTCGCTGGCTAATATCTATTCCGAGCAAAACCGCAATACGGACGCTGAGCCATTATTCCGTCGAGTACTGAAAATTGAAGAGAGGTTGCACGGCAGCGACCATCCCAATGTAGCTAACGCTCTTAATAATCTGGCTTCTCTTTTTCTGGGCAAAGATCAATTTGACCAGGCTGAGCCTATGCACCGTCGCGCTTTAGCGATTAGAGAAAGAGTACTCAGTCCAGATCATCCGAAGGTGGCTGAAAGCCTCAACAATTTAGGCTGGCTCTATCATCAGCACGGCAATCATGGTCGAGCCGAAAGTCTTTATCGCCGGGCCATTGAAATATGGGAGCGCGCCCTTGGCCCTGATCATGCTTATGTGGCGGCCTGTCTGGAAAATTACGCAGAGCTTCTGCGCAAAACCAACCGCGGCACTGAAGCACTTTCCTTAGACAGGCGGGTGCAATTGATTCGCTCTAAATATATGGAATAGAATTATTTATTGTATTCAGCGGGAATGGCGCTAACGAGACTGCGCATAATGCCTGGAGCCATGCCGTGGAAGCGTTCGGCGATGCGTCCAGGGAGAGTCAAAATAAGCTCATGTGAGCCGCCTTTCTCCATGCTTTTGATAATCTCGTCAACACACTGGGCGGTGCTGATGCTCAATACGTGTTTCATCATGGCGCCGGTCAAATCATTTTTCTCGGCTATTAAAGTCGGATTTTTCTGACCGGGCACAGCATTTTTTTCAAAAAATTCAGTGCGAACCCATCCGGGACAAACCGTCAGTACATCTACCTGATTGGTCAGCTCAGCTGCTATACCCTCAGACAGAGCGGTGAGGGCAAATTTGCTTGAACAATAGCTGACACTACCGGGAAATGAAATTTTGCCTGCCACAGAAGAGATGTTGATAATTTTGCTGCTTTTTGAATTTTTCAGATGCGGCAGCGATGCATAAACTAGGGCCAGTGGTGTAAAGAAATTAACTTCAAAAAGCCGCCGCCAGTCTTCCATACTGAGACTTTCGAATTTTCCCGGTATGGCCATTCCGGCGTTGTTGACGAGCAAATCTATGCCACCGTATAAGGTGCAACACTGTTCTACCAAACGGTTGGCCATGTCGTCAGAAGCAATATCGCCTACTATAATTTCCGCCTCGCCACCACTGGCAATGACCTGCTCTCTGGCGGTTAAAAGTTCAGGCTCGCTCCGAGCAGTCAAAATAAGTTTAGCCTTGTATTTTTTCGCCAGTGAAAGCGCTAACCCGCGTCCGATGCCAGTAGAAGCACCGGTAATGATGCCGCGCAGGGGCTGGCCTTTTTTTATTTTTGACATTTTTACTGACTCAGATCAGATGAAGAAGAGGGTTTCAAGGCCGTAAATAGCCAACAAGTAGGACATTTCACTTTTATATTGGCTATCTGTCAGCACTGATTTTAATGCATCAATCGACGAGTAGTCTCGATAGCGTTCCTTCAATTGCTTTATGTGACGCAGAGCGTGAGGCGTGGCGCTTTGATGCAAGCTCAGCCGGTAACCTTCAAAGAAGAACGCTGCCGCCAGATATTGGGCGCCCATCATTGTCAATAGCATCATGTAGGTAGTGGTATCGTGAACAGTCTGAGTAAAGTATAGAATAGTCGAGCCTGTCAGCAGCAAAATCATAAAGGCGATAACGCTCAGTCCATTGAGAGCGAAGTTTACCAGGCGCAAAAATATAGCCAGGGCGGCGATGCGAAAGTTTTTGCGGGGGGCGTTATTTAGCACTTCGGACAGGTCAGCGTATAAAGGTATAAATGAGCGGGCGCCCAGAGCCGTTTTCACCACAAAGGCGGAAGCTCCGGCTACCGTGAAAATCACGGCACCATTAAGTAGGTTTGGCACCGACTGTAGTATCAAGGCAATGAAGGCAATTTGCGCCACGGCAAAACAAATAAAGTATGAACGGGCCAGTTTATGTCTTTGACTTTCTTCCAGTAAAAGACCTTTGCGCAAAAGCTCGGTTTTGAGTTCTTGCTCAAATGATTCTTTGTAGCCGCTGGCGCCCACTTCAGCAATTATACGCATCAGTCCGGTCTTGGAGAAATATTTGCGGATATGGCGCGGGTCTTTCAAAATTTCCTGGGCGGTGCCTTTTAGGGCTGCCGACAAAAGTTTGTAGAGAAAAGGTAATTTGCGCACAAAACCAATGGGATCTTTTTTGATGTCCATTTTGCCGGTAACGGTCTGTACTTTTTTTTCGCCCCAGTTGCGCACAGACGAAGTGATGATTGATTTCAATCTGTCTTCGTAGTGACTACCGGTAGAGCCAGCTTTTTCTTGGGGTAGTGCTGGTAGATTTTTGGCTGGTCTCGGCGCCAGCTCCAGATCGAGTTCTAGTTCCAGCTCCTTTTCTAAAGACAATTCACCGCTTTTGCTGCGGGTCGACAGTGTGCTGAGGTGAGTCTTAATTTCACGGTGCAGCATGTCGAAAACCAGCACGATCAAAGCAAAGCTGGTATCGCCGTTTTGACTGAGATATGCAATTTCTACCGGTGCCAGATTTAAATCGGCGTCGCTTTTATCGGTATTATGTTTTTGTTGATTGTCCGACAGCGATTTTTGCATAACTAAAAGAGTTACACAGATGAGCAAGAGTTCGACAAAATACACTAAATTTTTAGCCGGCTTTAGTTAGCAAATTAGAGCTGACGAGGGCTGTGTTCGAGCTGACGATTTTCTGACGCAGACCGATTTTGCGCATAACTTCCAGCAAATCTTTCAAGCTGGCTTCTGGCGACAACTGCGCCTCAGACTCATAAGCCAGAGGGCCGTCAATGCTTCTAGCATCGCCCTGATGCAAAATGATTACAGGCAAGTCGTACTGTGTTTGTTTTACTCGACGCAGGGTGGAAAGAGCTTCGACGCCTACAGAGGAAAGACTCAATACAACTAAATCTGTTTGACTCTCACGCAACTTCTGTTCCAGCTTGCTTGTGGGCAAAGCTGTGCCTACAACTTCAAAATCTTTGTGTTGCTCAAGCCAGAGGCTGAGCGTAACCAGTGACAGACGGTCACTGTCGACTATGAATACTTTGGTGGGCGGGTTCATTAGTTTTCTTACCTGACCTGCGATTGGGTGGTCGGCGGACTTGTGGGAGTGGTGAACAAAATTAGAGCTTGTCTGGTGCGCCTACCAGCCCATCAACTTAATGAACTTGTTTTCAAACATAAAGACAAACTGAAGATGTATGCAAGTGTATACCCTTAGCTAGCATTTTGGAATGTTGTTAGAGCGGTCAAACGTTCTGGGCCTTGTGCTTGAAAAGGCCGAGCAGGTCAAGCATTGGTAGGGCTGTCAAGAGAAAAGATGGAGGAAACTTAATCCCCTTAGATATGCTTTATTGCTCAATCCGGCTAGTCAAGAAATTCCAGAGAGAGGTCAATATTTTTTACAGAATGTGTCAGGGCGCCAGTTGAGATCGCATCGACACCATTTATTAAATACGATTTGAGATTGCTCAAATTTATTCCGCCGGACACTTCCACAAAACATTCGCTATCTCCATCAGATATCTGCTGGATTGCTTTTTGCACCATATCAGGTGTCATGTTATCAAGCAGAACGCGCTTTACACCAAGCTCTTGAGCACTTTTCAATTCCGCAAGGGTGCTTACCTCCACTTCCATGATTTGACTCATCTTTATATGTGGATGATTTTGCAAATAATTTTGCGCCGCGGCGGCCGCCTCTTTTACGCCGCCGGCAATTTTGACGTGGTTGTCTTTGATCAATATGGCATCGAACAAACCGAAGCGATGGTTAGTTCCACCGCCGGCGCGAACGCCATAACGCTCCAGCACTCGCAAACCAGGTGTGGTTTTTCTAGTATCTAGAATGGCTATACCGACTGCAGACGCCAGTTGAGTATAAAGTCTTGTCTGGCTGGCGATGCCCGAAAGTCTCTGCATAATATTGAGGGCCAATCGCTCACCCTTAAGAATGGCCTGGGCCGGGCCTTCCAGTCGGGCTACGGCCAGTGGTATTTGAGTTTGATCAATGAAGACGCCGTCTTCTGTCAAAAGTTCGATATTTACCTGATCACTGAGCCGCGCCATTACTTTGGCCAGAAATGGTAAACCGGCTATGACACCGGGTTCTTTTATCAAAATTTCTGCTCGAGTGCGCAAATTTGGGTTAACTGTGGCAGCCGTAGTTAAATCAAACGGATGTTCGGCGCTCTCTTCCTTCGCTCCGAAATCTTCCAGGAAGGCCAGATCCAGTAACTTCTCCAGCAATTCTTCTTGCAATTCGCTGGTAATTTTTTGAGAAATAAGAGTAGACATAATCTTATGATGGCCTTTGAAATCAGTTGAGAGTGCGTTAATATTATAATTCCCATAAGCGGATTTTTGACGGGTCGGCTGACAGCAGCCTATCCAGGAGTTTATATGAAGCGCGGAAAAACTGTTGCCTTTGAAATCAAGCTATCAACTCTCGTGGTTTTGATTGGCCTTGAGTTTTTGATTTTGGCTTGCATGGCTTGTGTCGCATCAAATTCGCAAATTTATGGCAGCTTGCAACGCAGTCGCGATGCTCTACTTGATCAACGACAATATCTTCAAGCTGAAGCAGACAGGCTCAAAGTTAGAGTTAATGCTTTGAACCTTTCTCTTGATACGGTTAACGGTTATTTGCGAGACAACGACCGCGCATTGCGTGATGTCGAGACCGCCATGAGAAGACAATAAGTGAGGACAAAATGAACCCTATTTTCGCTTTGCAAAATATTGCTAGCTTCAGTGTTGCCGCTCTGGTTGCTTTTACTTTTGCTTCAATTAATTGTCCTGCTGCTCTGGCTGAGCACGCTGAAACTCAAGTACATTGCATTGAGCCTCACGCCGCTTGCAGTGAGTCGCAGAAAGTAATCGATACTTTGCACGAAATGGCAAAGGCAATCAACAAAGGCGATTTTGAACATTTCTCTGAATATTTTGACGAGAATGTCACTACCTTCGACGATATCACTAAAAAACTACTGGTGGGCAAGAAAGCCGTGATCGCCAGAATTAAAGAGCGCTATGAAGACTCAGTGCGCGACGCCGAGAATCACGCAGTTTCGTACACTATTTATCAACCTTATGCCAAAGTGCACGATGGTGGCAAAACCGCTTCGGTAACTTGTGTTTTGCGCAAAGTAGTAGGCGGCAAACATCCGGTGGTTTTCGAATCGCACGACACCAAAGTGTTCGTTAAAGAAGGCGAGCAGTGGAAAGAATTGCACAGCCAGGGGCAGTGGAAAAAGATTTCTTCTTAGAAAATTCCACAATATATTAGGTCAAAATCAGACCGGTAGCCAGATCCACGGCGCTGTCGAGATCGGCGAAGAGTGACTCGGGCACAAGATTGTCAATTTGAAAACGCGACCCCAGTCGCAGCACTAGAGTTAATAGCGCCGCTTGAATAATGGCACCATGATCAAATGCCAGCTCTGGCAGATCGGCTATATTGAAAAAAGACAGGCTGCGCGCATCGGAAGCGGCGCTGGCAGTGCTTGCTTCATCGCTGGATATAAGCGCCACATAAGCCGCAGTAATCGTGCGGCCCCGCGGATCGCGACCGATATCGCCAAAGCTGCCGCAAGAAAAGAACCTTGATTGAGGCAATGTGATACTGGTTTCTTCCATAAGTTCGCGGCAGGCCGCTTGTTCAAGGCTCTGGTCATCTTCATCGAGAAAACCGCCGGGCAGCGCCCATGCGCCCTGACAGGGCGGGTTGAGGCGTTCGACAAGCAAAACTTTTAAGGCGTGCATTTTGCGGTCATAGTGAAAAAGAGCGGCGTCCACAGTCACTCTGGCCTTGGCATGACGGTCTTGATGCTGGGGGGTGATACTGGTCATCGTTAATTACCTTATTGGCCGGCTAGAACAAACTGAAGGCCCTGTAAATAGTAGGCAGCCGGTGGCACACCGTGCTTTTCAGGCACAGAAATCAGGCTGGTTGGCAAGTTGTTACTTTGCAATTTCTGCTCCAGCTCTTTTTGAAGAAATGGCGGAATAATCGTGTCTTCGCTGGCTGATATGAGAGCAAAGCGTGTTCCAGCCCTAACTCTATTTAGGTTGGTATTAATGCTGCGTTCTTGATAGAGAGCCGGCGCGGCTTCTGGAGTCGCTCCAAGACCTTCCACCATGCCGGCCTGCACCAGTCTGGAAGAAGTCTTCCTATATAATTCGGCAAAGTCACCGCAGCCTTCGCTCGAGACTACCCCTGTGATTTTTTCTTTGATGTCGTCAGCTGCCAGATAGCTGTAAGCCAGTGATGAGCAGCCACCCATTGAAGTGCCCATCAAAACTATTTTGGCCACCGGATAGCGCATCATCAGTTCGTGAACATTCTGGTCAATATCGGCGATGGCACTGGGATTGGCCCAGGAACAGTTGGCGCGATAGCTCGGGGCAAGCACAATTATGCCAGGGTAATGACCCTGCAGAGTTTGCACAATCGGTGCTCTTTTTGGCTCAATGAAAGGCTCTAGCGAAGTGGCGCGCATGCCATGCAAATAAACTAGCAGAGTGAGTGCTTTGCTACCGTCCAGCAAAAGCGGTGCCGCAACGGTGTATGAGCTGAGCATCCCATCCAGTTTAGAGACAAAATTCTGGTTTTCTAAACCAAAAGCCTGCTGGTTGTTACTAGTGTTGCGCAAGGCCGACATGTTTGCCGCCATCACTGTGCGTTCTTTTTGCAGCTTCTGGACTTTGTTCGATTGCTTGAGAAAGAGCACCAGAAAAACAATGCCGGAGCAGTCGAAAACAAGCGCCACGACCAGCAAAGAGATCAGAAGTGCTCGATTATTCACCTGCGTGATACCTTTTCTCGTGGGCCGACAGCGCCGGACCTTTACCTGTGAAGCTTAGCAGAGTAAGATGCTTTTGTTGAAACAGTGAATAGTATTGCCATGCGCGACTTTGTTTTACCCTACAGTTTTCGCCGATTTTACGGCCTGCTCTGCTTGAGTCTGCTCGGGGTGACCATTTTAAGTGCAGGGGTAAATGCCCAGGCTCCACCGCGGCCAAAAGCGCTGGACCCGGCTCGAGAACTGAACACTAGAGGCATTGAATTTCAGTCTGCCGGAAAGCTCAAAGAGGCAGCCGACTGTTATCGTCGCGCTATTCAGATTAACCCTGCCGCCGCCGGCTATCACAATAACCTGGCTCTGGCATTGAAAGATCTCGGCGAGCTGACCGCTGCTGAAAGTGAAGCGCGCGTCGCTCTCAAGCTGAGGCCAAAACGGGCTGATTACTTTTTTAATTTGGGCATTATTCTACAAAGGCAGAAGCGTCTGGCTGAGGCTGGAGCTGCTTTCAGACAGGCACTCGAAATAGATTCGGCAGACACTGACTGTCATTTCCGACTGGCCCAGGTCTTATTGGCAGCGTCTGGTGAGTCGCAATCGCTGGACCCAGCTTTGCAAGAGATAAAACTGGCAATCATGCTTAAGCCTGACCGACCTGAATATAGCGAACTGCTCGGCGATATTTATCTGAAAGAGAAAAAATTCGATGAGGCTTTCATTCAGTATAAAGCGGTGGTAATAGCTAAAGGTTTTACCGCTGCCACCATCCCTGGTGAGTTAAAAGCCAAAATCGATTTTATCAAAGCCGCTCTGCAGTCTACAAACTAATCGCTTAATAAGGACGGTCTCAACAGTGCCGGAAAACGACAAACTAATCGAACTCCAGCGCAAACTGGTTATTGCTGTGCTTTCCGTGATTCTCTTTGGTGTGCTCTGTCTCGTTGCATTTTTGTTTCTCGACGTCATTCGCATTCTCGGTATATCGATATTACTTTCCTATCTGTTTATCAGTTTGGTTGACTGGTTCGAAAAATATTTAAAAAATCGCTCGGTTTCCATTTTTGTCGTTTACAGCATAGTGGCTGTGGTTTTAGTGATTTTGATGCTCACCGTGGTGCCATCACTTGTGGTGCAACTCAATCAGTTAGTCGAGTCGGTATTTCATGAATTGCCACGCACTATCGAAAGTTTCGGTCGCTCTCTGGCTCCCTTTGACCAGCGGCTTCACGCCGCCCAAATTCAAGTGCGCGCTATCGATCTGTTGACCTCAATTGCCCAGAACGTGCCTAAGCCAGATACGTCCATGATTTTTTCGCGGGTGGGCGAAGTGGCTATGTCGACTATGACCTGGTTGCTTTATGCACTGAGTATTCTCGTAGTTTCTTTCTACTTTATGCTCGATGGCTATCGCATGACCGGCTGGATAATTTCCACTTTTCCCACGAGATATCACAGCAAGCTGACGGCTATGACCGCTGAAATCGATGTTAGTCTGCAAGCTTTTTTTCGCGGCCAACTTGTACTCGGTCTCTTTTTTGGCCTGGTGATGCTGGTTGTCTACATTGTTATCGGTGTGCCGTTTGCGCTGGTACTGAGCGTGCTGCTCGCCATCTGGGAAGTGGTGCCTGTAATTGGGCCACCAATAGGTTTTCTGCCGGCCCTTATAGTTGTGGCTTTGAACGGCCTCGATAATGTGCCTATGAATCGCTTCGGTCAGGTGGTGGTGCTGGTTCTGGTTTTCAACATTTTTCAGTGGTTGAAAGATAATCTGGTGGCGCCGCGTTACATCGGCAATAAAATCGGTCTGCACCCGGTGGTGATTTTTATCGTCATCATGATCGGCGCAAGAATCGATGGCATGCTGGGCATTATTTTCGCCATACCAGTGGCGAGCGCTCTTAATGTCGCTTACCGCCACCTACTCGAAGAAGTTAGCGCAAGGACCGGTCAAGTAGTCGACGGTGAAGTTAGCACTGCGGTGCCAGCGGCCACAATTGAGGAAGCACCAGGCACGGTGCTCTAATTACGGGGCTTTTTGTCCGGCTTCGAATTTCTTCTGGTTCTTAATTGCTTCAGTCTTTTTCTTCTTGGCCATTTCGTCCGGCGTCAGAAGCTCTCCGGTTCCGCCCAAGTCGCTTGAAAGGCTGTTAAAGATTGTGTTTTGCAGCACGATGCCAAGGACTACGCAAATCGCCAGACCTAACAAAATTAACTTGGTATTGTTTGACATCTGCCGTTCCTGCCGTGAAATTGAACCTAAACTGATTTTCTAAACGTTCCCTGCAATTATATGAGAATAACGAACTGGCTGCATAGGTCTGGGGCTGATAAATCAACAAATCAGTATTTCGCTTTGTAAGTCAATCGCCGCAAGCTCTTTCCAAGTGGTTTAGATGCTAATCATACAAGGGTATGATAGCTAACGTTCAGGGCCGCCGGGTCAGCCTGGCGTCGCGCTTGAATCTATCCCAAATTTAAAGGGCTGCTCAAAGTGACTAATTCACAGGCTTTCGCCAACACAAGTCCAGGTCAAACTTCGCCATATACAGCCGCCGCCAAGGCGCTTGTGCAAAATATGGGCAAAGCTCTGGTAGGCCAGGCCAGACCGGCCAAGCTAGCGGTTGTGGCACTTCTAGCCGGCGGTCATGTACTTTTAGAAGACGTGCCCGGAGTAGGCAAAACGCTTTTGGCTAAAAGTCTCGCCAATTCGGTCAAAGCAAATTTCAAGCGCATTCAGTGCACGCCAGATCTTTTGCCTTCGGACGTCTCGGGGGTCAATATTTTTGACCAGAAAGACAGTTCTTTTCATTTTTTGCCGGGGCCAATTTTCACCAATATTTTGCTGGTAGATGAAATCAACCGGGCTACACCGCGTACGCAATCATCTTTGCTGGAAGCGATGGAAGAAGGGCAGGTCACCAGCGATGGTACTACCAGACCTCTGCCGCAACTCTTTTTTGTTATTGCTACTCAGAACCCCATAGAACACCACGGTACGTTCCCTCTGCCCGAGGCTCAACTCGACCGCTTCATGATGTCTATGTCTCTTGGTTATCCCCAAGCAGACCAGGAAGCTGAGATTATAAAAAAGACTATGCGTGAAGGTGCTTTTAACGTCGATTCAATTCTAAGTACAGAAGATGTTCTAGCTGCTCGACTGGGCGTGAAGAAAATATTTGTGCATGACACTCTTGTTAATTACGTTGTTCAAATTGTTCAAACCACCAGAAAGCATCCTTCAGTGTTGCTCGGGGTCAGCCCAAGGGGCTCGCAGTTATTAGTAAAAGCGGCACAGGCCAACGCTTTTATTGACGGTCGCGATTTTGTCACTCCTGACGATATTAAACTGCTCGCCCCTGCCGTATTCGGCCACCGTGTGCTACCAAAAGTAAAGACCAACCGGGTCAGTCATGCAGAACTCATCGAAAAAATCCTTGAGACCGTCCCCGTCCCAGCCTAGCGCTGCGGGGAGCACCAAATCTGGTGCAGCTAAACCGATGCCTCCGGCTCAAACTGGTTCTGGCATGGGTTCAGGCATGGGCTCTGGTATGGCGCCGGGCAGGCCTGTTGATACAACCGTTCCCTTTGGCACTTCCGGCGGCCGCAGGCTGAAAGTGCCTGTTGGTTTTGGTTACAGTGTATTTTTAGAAGGCCGCCAGTTTGGCATGCTTATAGTTTCGGTAGGGCTATATATCTTTGCTGCTGTTGTGGCTAGCGAGTGGATCTATTTACTCTCAGCCGCTTTTCTCGTGGCTTTGTTTTTAGGCTTTGTCTTGCCGTTCTTTGAACTGGCCGGTCTCAGTGCCACTTATTCTTTGCCGCAAGAAGTAGCGCCGCTTGAAACCGCCGCCATAAAGGTCAATATTAAACGCCAGTTTAAATTGGGCCCGATATCATGGGTGGTGCCCACCCGCGCCCTGCGCATGACCGTCAATATGCTCAAACGTTCTACCGATGGTCTACCGAGCGATATTACCGTATCGCCGGATCCGGTTTATATCGACAAGTTAGAAAGCGCTGAATGGTATACCTTCCCAACGCCTTCGCTCAAGCGTGGAATTTACTATCTTGACAGCGTTGAGCTCACCACCTGTTTTCCTTTCGGCATTGTCTGGTGGTCGCGTTCAATCAAATTGAAAAAAGTTGCCGGCGAATCTGACGCCAGCATTACTGTCTATCCAAATGTCTTGTCGATTTCAGGCAATTTTCTTTATCGTCTTACCGGCATCGTTTCGCCTATGGGGCACGCCACTTCTACTTCAGTGATTACTCATCAATCAAGCAGTTTCAGAAGTGTGCGCGAATTTCGCAGCGGCGACAGCCTGCGCCACATTCACTGGGCTTCTACTGCTCGCCAGGGCAAAATGCTGGTGCGCGAATTCGATTCAGAAACTCTGCCAGTTTTTGATATCTTGCTCAATTTACGTGCCAATTACCGCTCACCTGAACAATTCGAATTGACTGTAACACTGATTAACTCACTGGTGCACCTTGGCCATAGTTTGGGTCACATGCCCAGGCTGATTCTTAATCCTTCTACCGAGTCGGCCGACTTGCAGATTCTCATGGCCGATTTACCCCACGTGCCGCCCGGTCTGGCACTTACTGCCGAAATTCTTGCCCGGGTAGAACCAATTACCAAAGTGGCGGCCAACCGCAAAACTATTGAAGAAGAAGAGCCCACAGATTTTGAGACCTGGTCGCATGTTAATGATCGGCCGTTGCTCACTGTTTTACCGACTTCCGAGAAGATTATGAAATTTACCCCGGGCAAAGGCGACGTGGTCTGCCAACCTGTTGAAATTGTGGAAGTTTCGCCCAACTGGCAAGATGAAAGCGAGCCGTTGCCGGGCATGGAAAGTCAGGGGGGCGAAAAAAGCGTAAACTTTAAGAGTGCCCGCGGTGCATCCACCAAAAAATCGGAGCGCAATGAAATTGGCCCTACTAGCGGCATGGTTATAGCCCGTGTGGAGTCGGAAGGAGATTTTGACGGCTTATGAGCAAACGTGAAAGTTTACCTCCTGAAGATTCTATTCCGCTGCGGATTGTTGTCTATTTGATGACACTGACTTGCATCTTATCGAGCTGCGTCTTCATTAAGACAGCATGGCCAGTGGCGGTACTCGGTTTTACTTTATGCACAGTTGGCTCGCTGGTTGCCTATCAATATAGGCACGAAAGCAAAAAATGGATGCAACTGATTGTCATTGTGGGCGTGCTCGGTGTGGGGGCTAACGCCCTGGCTGAATTTATGAATCCGATGAACGGTCCGGCTGATTTCTGGGGGCCGGTGGTGCATTTTGTTGCCGGCACTTTTGCACTGCACGCTTTCGATTTGAAATCGCGTTCAGATATCAATCTATCGGCCATGCTCGGAGCTTTGATTCTCTGTTGTTTGTCACCGGTGGCTCGAAGCCTGGCTTTTGGCGGTGCAGTGCTGACTTATATCAGTCTTGGGACAGTGATGCTGTATTACGACTGCATGTCTCGCACTTTAACGAACTGGCTCGACAGACCGATGAAGCCGGCACCGGTGGTGGCATCAGCTCTGAGCGAAAAGAAGCGCAGGCCCAGTGGCAGTGCCCAGCTCACTCTTGCTCTATTGCCGCTCATAACTTTGCTTTCCTTTTTGATGGTGCCACGTTCTGATGACACCATGGATATTATTACTTCCAGCCTGAAGAATATGAATCTGGCCAGCTTAATGAGGCTCTTGCCCGATTTTAGTAAGCACGATGGCGCCAATCAACCCAAGCGCAATACGTATAGTGCACCGTTGCATAACCTTGGTGTGAAAAAGCTAAACGACGCAGAGAAAAAAGCAGCGCAATTGGCTGCCCAAGAACACAAGGCCGAAAAACCGCCTGACGCCCCAGCTTCAGCTGAAGGAGACGCTCCTGCCTCTAAACCATCCGAAGCCGGTGAAAAAAATTGGGCAAAGGCCGAGAAAAAGGCTAAAGAAGAGAAGGTCAGTGACGCCGATAAAAGTGCCCCAAAGCCAGGCGAGAAACCTGGCCAAAACCAGGCAGTAAAGGGCGGCAATAAGGGTAAAAAAGAAAAAGCTCAGAAGCTGGCTGCTGCAATTGCTAAGGCCAATGGCGGCGCCGGAACTGGTGGAACTGGTGGAACTAAAGGTACTAATGGTACTAATGGTACTGGTGGCTCTGGTTCTACAGGTGGTGGCGGAGGCGGTTCATTAGCCACTAAACTGGTAGACATGGATGCCCTCCATGACTCAAAATCAAAAGAGATTTTGTTTAAGGTCAGCTCCACACGACTGTTTTACGAAAGACGAGCTGTGTTTGATAATTTTGATGGCCGCTTCTGGATGCGATCAAAAGATTTTATTACCGCTAAGAATATCGATATCAAGCCGATTACAGCAAAACCTGATGCGGCTGTTGAACCTGTGGTACCGGTTAACTCGACCAATCAACCGGCTCTCAGTGAAGAAGCGCAGGCCGAGAAAGAATTGGAAGAAGAGCGTTTGCGCGCTATGGACGGCGAATTAGCTGGATTTGGTTCAACCACGGCAGTGCACTATGTATTTTTTAAACCGGAAAAACCAAATTTTGATGTGAAGAAAGCCAATGCTTTTATTGTGCCGAAAGTTTTGCCCACACTGGAACTGACTCAGGGCTACGAAGTTCTCTCTGATCTCGACAATGTGGTGCCTGTCTGTTGGATTCCACAAATGGTCGGCATTGGCGGCAAAACCGTCACCGTTGACGACTACGGCATGGTGCAAAGTTCTGAAATATTGAAAAAAGGCGACAGCTTTAAAGTGGTATCACAACTGCCCTTATACGATACTGCGCGGATGCGGAACGATCCGCCGCGGAGCATGGAGCAAGAAAATCTGATTCGCAAACAACTGACGAATTATCTGCAATTGCCTGATGATCTCTCTAACGATGTGGTTACTTTTGCTAATCAGTCAGCCGGTCAGACAGGTAACTGGTTCAGCACGGCCGACAAAATTTGCAAAATACTGCGCACTCACGCTCAGTTCGAACTCACAAAGCCGACTGATTTTGAAGCGGCGGATGACCGCATCAATCAGTTTCTCTTTGAGCGCAAAAAAGGCAACAGCAAAGATTTTGCCGCTACATTCGTGGTGCTCTGCCGTTGTGTCGGTTTGCCGGCCAGGCTGGTGAGCGGTTACGGTATCGGCAAAACTAATAAAATTTCAGGCATGCGTGAAGTCTCAAGTTCTGACTCTCACCTCTGGTCTGAAGTGTTCATACCTGAATATGGTTGGGTACCTTTTGATGCTGTGCCCGATGGCATTTTGCCTGCCCAGGCCCGTGAAGAAGGCTACAGTTTCAGTGCTCTGGAAAAAATGGTAGAAGCTCAGACCGGCATGAACTTGAGCGACAACGACGGATTCAGTGTGCGCCGTATTCTCGGTTGGGTAGCGATTATTTTCTCATCGCTCATACTTCTGGCCGGTATTGTTTACGGCCTTATCGTACTGGTCAGGCACTTGCGTCGGGAAGCGGCCCTGAAGAAATGGCGCGGACCAGAGTGGAAGCTCTACATCGCCATTATCAAAGATTTGAAGAAAATCAAAATCGAAAGGCTGGAGCATGAAACCAGTACTCAGTTTGTTCATCGTGTAGCTGACATCATTAAAGACCGCGTTAAGCAAGGCCTGAACGCAGACAGAAATTTGCCCAATGCCCTGTCCGATTTCTTTACTGTTTATGACGCCGTTCATTTCGGCAACAAAGACTTGATGAACGACTTAAAAGCGAAAGCTTCGGAAGTGCATAAGCTGGTTAAGTCCAAAGGCAAATAAATGGGCGCCAGAACTGCAGAAGAAATAATTGATAAGGCAAACTCTGCCGGTGTGAAGCTGGTACGTTTTCTTTTTAGTGATACCAATGCCTGCGTACGCGGCAAAAGTTCGAGCATCGCCACGGCCGCTCAAAGATTTAAGAGTGGCATCGGTATCGTCAAGGCTACTATGGCGCAAAACTTACTCGATCATCTGCAGACAGACAGTGGCTACAGTGCCACTGGAGAAGTCCGCTTGATACCAGATCTCGACACCTTTCGCCTTTTGCCTTATACAGCCGCCTCCGCCTCAGTTCTATGCGATTTGCACGAACTGGATGGACAGCCCTGGGTTTCGTGCCCCAGAAGCTTTCTCAAAAAACAAATAGCTTCGGCTGCTGAAATGGGATTCCATGTGCGTGCCGCATTTGAACCGGAGTTTATGCTCGGTGTGATGGAAGGAGGCGACTTCAAGCCTATAGACAGAGGCTTGTGCTTCTCATCGCAGAGCATGAACGCAGCCGACCGTTTCATCACCAGACTGTTTGATTGTCTTGAAAGACAAGATTTAAAAGTCGAACAATATTATGCCGAGCTTGGAGCCGGTCAGCACGAGCTGAGCATTCAGCCGGCTCCGGCACTGCAAGCAGCCGACAATCTGGTCATATACCGTGAAACCACATACGGTGTGGCTCAAGAATTCGGTTTGACGGCCACATTCATGCCTAAACGCTCGGCAGAAGATGCGGGCAACGGCTGTCATTTGCATTTATCTCTGTGGAACAATGGTAGCAACGATGAGCAAACTAATTTATTCTACGATGCCCGAAATTCACAGCAAGGCAATCTCAGTGAAATCGGCCTTCAGTTTACAGCCGGTATTCTCACCCACTTAAAAGCCCTTACTGCCTTAACCTGTTCGTCTGTTAATTCTTATCGACGGCTCAAACCGCGCAGCTGGAGCTCTGCTTATACTTGCTGGGGCATCGACAATCGCGAGGCAGCGGTGCGCGTGCCTTCTCTTTTTGCTGGTCTTGAAAATCAAACTTGCAATATCGAGCTTAAGGTGGTCGATGCCACGGCAAATCCATATTTGGCACTGGGGGCGGTGATTGCTTGCGGTCTTGACGGAGTGAGACGCAAACTTAAGGTACCGCCTGCAGTGTGGTGCGATCCCAGCGAGCTCAGCGATGAAGAAATGATTGCCGGTCAAGTAGAACGTTTACCGCAGAGCCTGAACGAAGCTTTGACCGAACTTGAGGCAGACTTATTCTTGTTTCAGCAACTGGGCGCCGAGTTGGCTAATACATTTATTGTCGTCAAAACCTCAGAGGTATCCGCTTACCTTGACGATGCCGCTTTTGAGTTTAGTACACATTTACTGAGATATTAAGATGGTGACGTTTTGATCGAAATGGTAGACAATCACGCTCATAATCTGCTCGCCGACTATCGTCAGTGCAGTTTGATTGATTTTGCCAAACCCTATTGCGAGAGCCGTTTTGACGAGATGCTTACCAGGCATATTCCGCTCTCGCTTTTTTATCAGCATCTGATTCGAAAACTACTGGGTCGCTACCGCTGCCCGAGCCTAGATGATTATTTGCAACTGAGGCGTGAGCAAGATCAAGGTGAGCATCTAAGTGGATTATTTAATGATGCCGGAATTGAGACCATTCTCGTTGACGACGGCTATCATATTCATGGTCATGAGCCGCTTGCCGCTATAGATTTGGGCAGGTTGGGCCAGGTGAAGACGGCAAGGGTTTTGCGCATAGAAATGATTTTGGAACGATTGATGCGCGAGTGCACCAATCTTGATCAGGTTCTAAAAACCCTGCCTGAAGTATTGAACCAGGAACTAAAGGCCGATAAAAATTTTCCAGTGGTGGCGCTGAAGACAATCGTGGCATATCGGGGCGGTCTGCAATTGGATGCCGTGACTCTGTCACATGCTCGCTCCGCTTATCATCCGGCCCGCAAAGACGTACTAGAATGTGGGCGGTTAAGCCGTTCGGCCACGTATCACTATTTGCTTGGTGAAGTTTTAGATTTTGCCGCAGCGGCCAAGTTGCCGGTGCAAATTCATTGTGGTATCGGTGATGATGATGCACTGCTCTCCGAGGCCAATCCGGTTCTTTTCCAATCGCTGCTTAAAGCGGAGCGCTACAGAAATCTCAAATGCGTCTTTTTGCATTGCTATCCATATATCCGCGAAGTGGCATATCTGGCTTCCATCTATCCGGGTGTATTTTTTGACCTTTCTCTGGCGAACAGTTTAATTGCCCCTGATTTGACCCGCATCTATTACGAAGCCCTTTCGGCTGCACCGGTTTCTAAAATTCTGGCGGGCACAGATGGTCACAGCCAACCAGAATCGTACTGGTACGGCGCTCTTTGTTTGAGGCGCAGTCTCACTGAAGCTTTAAAAGAGCTGGTGGAGCGCGATTATATGCTCAAAGGGCAAATGGTCGAGGTAGAACGAGCTGTACTGCGCAGCAACGCCATTAACCTCTACAAGTTGAATGCGGGCGACGTCTCGACAGGTTAAGTACGGGCCAAAAACTTTAAAATTGTGGCTTAAATCGCTGTAACCATTGTTAGCTTTGCGATCTTGGCGCCTGACAAGCTTGTGGTCAAGTGCGGGGATGCCTTACAATTTAATGTATGCAATCACCTGACACGGCCAATACTCGTAAAACCAGCGAAATCAAACGTTCTGAGGCTCTCGAAGCAATCGTCGCTGCCGGAGCCAAAGATATAGCAGCGGTGCCTGTTCCCCCTGCAAGCCCGGCGGTACCGATCGTTCCGGTAGCCCTGCCCGATGATAATCACATGGTCACTATTACGCAAGAACAGCCTCCTGTCGATGGCGTCGAAGACATTCAGCCCCTTTTGACCGACCCGCGTTATTACCTCAATCGCGAGCTGAGCCTGCTCTCGTTCCAGTGGCGGGTTTTAGAAGAAGCAACTGACGGCACCAATCCGCTGCTCGAACGCTTTCGCTTTTTGTCGATTTTAGGCTCCAACCTTGAAGAATTTTTCATGGTGCGAGTGGCCGGTCTCAAGCGTCAAATAGAGTCTGGCACACCAAGCGCCGGGCCCGACGGTCTGGCACCTTCAGAACAGTTAGATGCAGTCAGTTCGGAAGTCACCAGGCTTCTGGCCAGTGCCCATGAGTGTTTGAAAGAAAGACTTTTGCCCGAGCTGAAAATGGCCGGCATTCAAATTCTTGATTTTGAAGAACTTTCTGAAGAGCAAAAGCTCGACGCTCGTGAGTATTTCCGCAAGAAAATTTTCCCGGTGCTGACACCGCTCGCATTCGATCCAGGCCATCCCTTCCCACACATCTCCAACTTGAGTTTGAATCTGGCAGTGCTGATTCGCGATCCGGTTTCAGATGAACGATTTGCCCGCGTCAAGATTCCTGATAGTTTGCCTCAACTGGTGCCGATTGGCAAAACTGAACCGCCTGGTGCGCGTTCCAGTGTCATTCAATGCAAACCAAACACTTACATCTGGCTTGATGATTTATGCAAAGCTAATATCGAACAGCTTTTCCCAGGCATGTCTATTGTCGAAGTTTACCCATTCCATGTTACTCGCGATGCCGAGATGGAAATTCAAGAGTGGGAAGCCGGAGATTTGCTTGAGACCACTGAAGAAGGTGTGAGGCAGCGCAGATTTGGTGATGTGGTGCGGCTACAAGTGCACCATGCCATGCCCGCTTATATCTTAGAAATTTTGATGAGCAATCTGCAAATCGAACCCTACGATGTTTATCTCATCGAAGGTCGCATGCCCTTGAGTTCACTCAAATATGTAGCCAATTTAGATCGTCACGATCTTAAATATACGCCCTTTGTACCATCTATTCCGGCGGTGCTAGATCCAGACATTATGGACAAAGGCGAAGATATGTTTGCCGCCATTTCCAAGCGCAACATTCTTTTCCACCACCCCTATGATTCCTTTCAGCCGGTAATCAATTTTCTCAACACCGCTGCCAGCGATCCAAATGTGCTTGCCATTAAAATGACTCTCTATCGCGTGGGTAAAAACTCACCGGTGGTAGAGGCACTCTTGAAAGCGCAAGAGCGCGGCAAACAGGTGGCCGTGCTGGTGGAATTGAAAGCCAGATTTGATGAAGAAAGCAATATTGAATGGGCTAAAGCATTAGAAGCTGAGGGTGTGCACGTTGTCTACGGTTTGCTCGGTTTGAAAATTCACTCAAAACTGGCTCTGGTGGTGCGTAAAGAAGGCGACAGCATTAAACGTTATGTGCACCTCGGCACCGGCAACTACAACCCCATGACCGCGCATCTTTATACCGATATCGGTCTACTTACCTGTGACGAAAAAATCGGCACCGATATTTCTGATCTGTTTAATTACCTTACCGGTTACTCGGCTAAACGGGATTACCGCAAGCTTTTGGTTGCTCCCATCAATTTGCGTGAGCGATTTGAAGAGCTGATTTTGCGAGAAATCGAGCACAGCAAAAGTGGTGCCAAAGGCCGCATCATTCTGAAAATGAACGCACTGTCTGATGAGCGCGTGATTGAACTTCTCTATCGCGCTTCGCAAGCCGGCGTTAAAGTTGATTTGATTGTTCGTGGTGTCTGCTGCTTGATTCCGGGTATTCCTGGAGTGAGCGAAAACATTCAAGTGATCAGCGTTGTTGGTCGTTTTCTTGAACATAGCCGCATTTATTATTTCCGCAATGGTGGCAAAGACGAAATATTCTGCGGCAGTGCTGACTTGATGCCGCGCAATTTGAACCGCCGCGTGGAAGTGCTCTTCCCCATAGAAGATGAGCGCCTGGCGCGATTTGTGCGTGACGCTGTACTCAAGACCTATTTGTTTGATACCAGCAAAGCCAGAGTAATGCAAAGCGATGGTCGCTATTTGAGATTGCGACCCCGTGCCGGCGAGCAAGGCTTGAGCTGCCAGCAATGGTTCTTGACTAACAATCAAACTAACAAGCGCTAAACACTAATTTGTGTGATTTCAGGCAATGTTTCCGGTCACCATATCTAGTTGTGCCAGGTAGGTATTGGTATCTTTAACTGGTGTTCTTGGTTTGATGCGTTCAGGGCTGAAATTGGATGCAAGCTGATCAAAGCGTGCAGATGAGTTTGGTCTGCGTGTGGCTCGTTCCATGGCTTTAAGGGCGACCGCTTCATCTTTGACTTCCCCGCCTGGTTGAATGCCCGCTCTGCGCATCACTCTTCTCAGGCCGCCTTCTCCCATTTGGTTAGTAATGTCGGCAACTAAGGCAGCGCCCACTTCTGATTTGAGGCCGTATTTTTTTGCGGTCTCAGCTGATTTGTCAGCGAACTTGCGGAATTTCTCTACTTGAACTTCTTGAAATTCAGGATCCGCCAGAGCTTTTTTCATGCCTGACATGATTTCTTTATTGCCGGCCAGATTGGCGTGTCTGACATAGTTTTCGCTCAGCAAGCGCTTAGCATGACGACCGAAAGTGGCATCAAATTTTTCTGGACTTTTGTCATGAAAACTTTTGAGTAGATCAGGTAGTTCGCCTCTTTTCTGATTCCATTGTCTGATGCCCACCGATATGCCGTGACCGGCGTCGTTTTTAGTAAGTGTGGTCAAACTGCCTTCATTGCTGGCCACCGTTCTAATTACTCTGTCATTCAGTGAGTCGCTCAAATGAGCCTCAAGCTTAGCTTTCGGACCGACAATCAGTCTGCGATCACGCTCATCGCCGCTTAGAGTGCCATTCATATGACCCATATTAATGTCTGAAATTAAGGGCGTAGGAAAACCAAATTTTGCTATGGTGGCATTGTCTAGAGTGCTGTCGCGACCGATTCTTTTTTAAGAAAAGCTCGTTGGGCTCAAAGGTGATTGATACCTGCGTAGGCAGCTCTACTGCTCCGCTGGCGCTGATATTAGAGTTGCCAAATTTGAATTTGCCCATGGTCATATTAGGAAAATAGAAGCGACTCAGACCGCCGGCACTGATATCGCTAACTACATCATAGGCATGGTGCTGGTTAGTGATGCCTGGAATCGGTACGTGCTCGAATTCTGCATTGGTATTTTTAGAGCTGGTGGCAGAGGGAAAGGCGTAAAAAAGTAGTGAGGCAAAAGAGGTCAGAAGTAAAAACAATAACGATATACCGGCCCACAAGAGTTTGTCGCTGTAACTTAAAATTGGCCTGTGGCGCGCACAACCGGGCCTTTTTGCTCTGACAACTTTACTTACTATAGTGTCGCCTGCCGCCAGTCGGTTCAAGTCATCGCTGAAATCGGACACACGTTGATAACGTTGTTCTGGAGTTTTGCCCAGCATTTTTTGCAGAATCAAATCCCAATTGTAATGATTATCCGGAGGTTTAGCCAGGTCGCCGAGATATGGCGCCGGCTCTGTCGTGTGAAGCAAAGCGGTGGCGCAGGCGTTTGCGCCTTCATGAGGAACACTGCCGCTCAGAGTCTCGAACAGGGCCACACCCAGTGAATAAATATCAGCGCTGGCAGTGAGCACTTCGCCATTCCAATGCTCGGGACTCATGTAATAAGGGCTGCCAAAAACTTCACCTGTGGCAGTAAGTGATTGGGCAAACTCGTTAGCGCCAGTGCATTTGGAAAGGCCAAAATCGATAAGCTTGGCTCCGGTAATTTCGCCATGCATATCTGTAGTGAGAATCATATTGGCAGGTTTGACGTCGCGATGAATAATATTGAGTTCGTGGGCATACAGCATGGCGCTGGCCACAGCCCTAAATACCGTCAGGGTCTCATTATTTGTCAGAGGACCATGAGTTCTTATACGATCAAATAAAGTTTGACCATGCACCAGTTCCATAACCAGATATGGCACCTTTTGATTGAGCAGACCAAAATCATAAACGCGGGCGATGTGCGGGTGATTCAGCCGGCTGGCAATGCGCGCCTCGCGTTCGAACCGGCCCCAAGAAACTTGCTGTTCGAGATTTAGTTCTAAAGTCTTTAAAGCAAGCTGACGATTTTGAGCCAGGTCAACCACAAGGAAAACTCTGCCCGTTGCGCCCTGACCGATTGTGGTGACAATCTGGTAGCGCTCGTCAATGAGTCTATTGATACTGCAGGACATAACTATCGTTTCTATTGCTATTTTAGAAACATATATTACGTAGCCATGCGTGAAATAGTCGTGAGCATTGGGTTAAAGCCTGCTTAGCGGCAAGCTTTAACCCCCAGCACAACTAACCTTTGACACAAACGAGCGGTCTCAATTTGTGCACAATCTCAACAAGGCTGGCTTGTGCAGCCATTACCGCATCAAGTGGCTTGTAGGCCCCAGGCGATTCGTCAAGAATGCCTTCATCCTTACGGCACTCCACATGCGCAGTGTCCTGAGCATGGCGTTCAAGCGAAATTTTCTTTTTTGCTTGCGTACGCGACATGGTGCGGCCGGCTCCATGAGAACAGCTGTTGAAGCTCTGTTCGTTGCCCTTGCCTTTGACGATATATGAGCCCACACCCATAGATCCTGGAATGATGCCCCAATCGCCAAGTTGGGCTCTTACTGCACCCTTTCTTGTTACCCAGATATCTTCACCGAAGTGAATTTCTCTAGTGACATAGTTGTGGTGACAGTTAATCACTTGCCCTTCAGCGGTAAATTCGGGCAGCAAACCAGTGCCTTTTAAGGCAGCAATTACTTGACCCATCATTACCTGTCTGTTCAAATGGGCATAATCTTGCGCCCATTGAACCGCAAAGAGATAGTCGTCAAAATGCAGAGCGCCTTCTGAAAGGTAGGCCAGATCTTGATCGGGCAAATGAATTTGATTCTTTGCCATTTCTTTGCGAGCCAGATCGATGAAATAAGTACCGATGCGGTTGCCCGCACCGCGGCTGCCGGAGTGCAGCATGAACCAGACATTGTCAGCACCATCGAGCAAAATCTCGATGAAATGGTTACCTGATCCGAGGGTGCCCAACTGCAAACGGTTGCGGTTCTGGCCACTGTCTACTTGCGGATGCTTATCAGCAATTATCTCCCATCTGTCTGACAACGAAGCCCAGGCTTGATTGACCGGCTTTTGCGCCGGATGATTGCCGGCCAGATCGTTGCGCCAGAAAGCAGCACCAACAGGTACCGCATTCTCAATGGCATTTCTCAAGGCCTTAAGATCGTCTGGCAAGTCGGTAGCCTTCAAACTGGTGGCGATGGCAATCATGCCACAGCCTAAGTCGACGCCGACGGCAGCTGGGATGATTGCTTTGAAAGTTGGAATCACTGTACCGACAGTGGTGCCTTTGCCCATGTGAGCATCGGGCATGACTGCAATATGCTTGTGAATAAAAGGCATAGATGCCAGATTGATCAGCTGCTGTAGAGCTGAACTTTCTAAGGTAACTCCTTTGACCCAGGCTTTGATTGGCTTTCTTTCTTTGGTTTTGATCAGCTCGTAGTCTTCGTTGGAGCTATCGAGGTGAATTTTTTCGATGTTCATTTTTCTATCTCTTTTCTTTTTGATTTTAACTTACTTTGTTGCAGTGAGAGAGCCGATCTAATTTGGGTTGCCGCGCCATCGGCATCCTCTGCTACTGCGGTGGCATTAACAGCATCGCTATTGCAATTACCGTATTCGCGGTAGCCGGCATGTACAAAGACATGCTCAACAATGAATCTCCTCGTCAGGCGAGCGGGATTGATGGCTTCGATCATGAACCTCATTATCAGTTCCTCCGTTTGGTGCAATGTTGAAAATGCCTGTGATATCGCCTGTGGTGTCGCACAAAAACGACAACCGACGATCAGGCGGATGAAAATCTTGCTTAAGGGCAGTCATATGTTAGGCGGTGACCCGACAATTCTTTGTCATGAATTGACTGATTCATCAGAGCGATGAAGCAGCAAGGTAAGCTAACACTCTATGTTTAAAAGGCTACGCTCGCAACATCGGTGTGGATACCGTCTGCTTATTGAGTTTATTGCCACTGAAATTTTTGTTTTCTGAAAAGACTTGCTCGGTGAGATACGAGCCGCACATAATGCAGCTTTGATCTCGTTTTACGATGCTATTGGTTGGCCGCATGGCGCTGTCCTCGTCTTTTACAGATTGACCGAAAATAAAAAGCTCCCGGCGGGAGCAATTAGCGATCAATGCATATTTCCAGAATAGTCGCGCACGCAATTTGTGTCAAGCGCTATTTTCTATCTATTACTTTTGAAGCGTCAAGATCACCGCATCATTGGTGGTGGCATCTTGCCCGATCATGAACTCACTGTGTGTATTTTTGAATGCGCTAGTGATTGTCTTCAATGTAATCACCACCAACAGTGGTGAAATCATTGATCAAAGTGAAAATTATCGTTCCCAAGACTACAATGGCCAAACTGGCAAGAGTCATAAAAATGAACACTCCGGAGGGATGGCCTATTATCTCCGTGCCAGGGTCGCGGGAGGACGCCTGGTAAAGAATTTGTTACGTATGGAATGGCCTGTCTTGGTCTTTCTAGATGTCGGCATACTCAATCTAACCTGACATTGTGAACGGTTGGTGAACGAAACCTTAGAGAACCGCGCCCTTATGCTGAAGCCACACTAAGAGATGAAATCGGCTAAAGATTTGTTGTGAAGATGACGTCTGAGCTTCTTTAACGAGCGTTTCTGGATGCGCCGCAGCTCGGCCACGTCGATATTCAGTTTAGCGGCCACCATTTTTGCGTCATAGAGTCCATCGCCTTCCAAACCATACAAATAGCTGATAGCTGTTTTTTCTAAACTGCTCAAGTGGGCGGTGAGGCGATCGATGCCGCGTCTGAGCATAGCTTGCTCAGCAGCCTGCTCGGGCATAGCCGAGAACTGATCCTCGATGAAACACTCCAGGGTGTCTTTTTCATTGCTGCCCATGGGCTCGTCGAGAGAGGCTATGGCGCTTGAACTGCTTACCAGTCTGACAATTTCTTCAGGTTGGCATTCGAGAGCCACAGCCAGCTCGGCTTCGCTGGGAAAGTGGCCATGAACTTGCAGGTACTCTTTAGCTACCCGTTTAAGACGCCCCATTTGCGTTCTTATATGAACCGGTATGCGAATAGTGCGGCCTTTATTGGCTATAGCTCTGTTTACAGACTCGCGAATCCACCAGGTAGCATAAGTCGAGAATCTGTTGCCCATTGTCGGGTCGAATTTTTTTGCGGCATGAATCAGGCCCAGGTTTCCTTCCTGAATCATGTCTTCCATGTCCATGCCTTGATTGCGAAAACGTTTGGCGATGCTTACTACAAGCCTAAGGTTGCTGACCACCAATTTCGAAAGTGCAGCATTATCGCCCATACGTATGGCACGACCGAGCTCGATTTCTTCATTTGCTTTAATCAAACCGGTTTTGCCGATATTTTGAAGATAAGCGGTCAGGGCCGCCTCACTATTAGCTGCCGGATCTTCGGTTCTGACCAGTGTTAACTCGTCGACCTGATCTGTTTGACCGTCTAAATCGTACATTTTGATCACCTCTCAAGATTCCAGTGCGCCAACATCTAGAAATCTTTTCAGTAGTTTTTTTAATTGACCTCGCTTTCAAACTTTGAGTAAATTTCGAACCAGAACATACTGCCTTTCCCTATCCCGCTTTCAACGCCAATTTGGCCGCCATGCAATTCCACCAGTGAACGGCTTATGGATAATCCCAGGCCGGTGCCACCGGTTCTTCTGCTATCGGACGAATCTAACTGTTGAAAGACTTTGAACAATTTAGTGATTTGATCTTTAGGAATGCCCGGGCCTTTATCCACCACAGAAAAGCGGACTGTATCTGCGTTGCGAAGTTCCACTCTGATGGTGACAATATTATCTGCGGGCGAAAATTTAATGGCATTGTCTACCAGGTTGGTCAAAATTTGCAGAGTGCGGTCAACATCTAAATATACCTCAGAATTAGTTTGCACCTCTTTAAGAAGCTGTACCCTGGCCGAGTTAGATAGCGGTTGTACGCTCGTAATCAATCGATCTAAGATCGCTTCCGGGCAGGCGTAAGTTTTATTCAATTTAAATTTTCCAGACTCAATTTTTTTCCAGTCTAAAATATCAGAGATTAAACGCACCAATCTCTCTGAGTTTTCCAGAGCAATTTCCACCATACGCATAACCTGCGCGTTGGTTTTGCCGGCCGAACCATCAGCAATAACGCTGAGTGCGCTATTAATGGAGGTAAGCGGTGTGCGCAGCTCATGCGAAATTACAGAGTAAAATTCAGAAACTCTTTTTTCAGCATCTTTGCGAGCTGAAATATCATTTTGCACACCGACAAAGTTTATCAGTCGACCTGACTGATCATGCACAGGCGACAGTGTCAGCTCATTCCAGAATAACGAACCGTCTCGTCGGTAATTGCGCAGCACAGTTGTGATAGAAGTCTCTAATCGCAAGGCTTCGCGAATGCTTTCGAGGGCAAATTGATCGCGATCATCTCGCTGCAAAAACCTACAATTGCGTCCGAGAACCTGCTCGCATTTGTATCCGGTAAACTCAAGAAAAGCATCATTGACGTAAACAATCGGATTGTCGGCCATACGCGGATTGGTGATGCAGATTCCGTTGCGAGCGGCCTCCACAGCCCGTTTGAAGAACAATAATTGTTCGTCTTCGCCGCCGTAATTGTGTGAGGTATCCAAAATCTGTTCTCAATTATTTAGTCGTGGAAGCCACATAGTCTGTCAGTGCAGGATTGAGCTCATGAGTAATGGCTTTCTCCAGATTGGCATAATCGAATTTGAAACCGGCATTTTGCAATTTGGTGGGCAACACCCTGTTTCCTTCCAGAAGCATCTCCTGGGCCATGTCACCTAAAAGCAGCTTCAAACCAAAGGCCGGTGCCGGAAGAATGGCTGGGCGATGCAAGACTTTTGCCATAGTGTTGGTGAATTCTGCATTGGTGGCTGGTTGCGGTGCCGTAAGATTTACCGGACCTTCAACATTGTTCTCCAGGAGAAAGGCAAAAGCGCTTATCACATCGTCTGACGCGATCCAGCTCATGTACTGACGTCCTGAGCCAAGTACACCGCCTGCACCTAGTTGAAAGGGCAGCAGCATCTTGTTTAAAGCGCCGCCGTCTTTATTTAGAACTACACCCAGTCTTGCCAACACCACTCGCAAATCGGCTCTCTTGGCTTCCTTGGTGGCGTCTTCCCATTGTTTGCAAGTACCGGCAAGAAATCCACTGCCGTGAGCACTTTGCTCATCTAGTTCTTCATCGCCACGGTTGCCATAAATGCCCACCGCCGAAGCGTTGATAAAAACCGCTGGACTGCCGATAGTCTGCGAAAGCGTCTTTGCTAAAAACGACGTGGTATTCACCCGGCTATCTACTATCAGTTTTTTCTGCTTGTCTGACCAGCGCTTGCCGGCGATATTTTCGCCAGCCAGATTAATGACGGCGTCGAATTTTTGCAAAAATTCAGGCGTGACATCAACGAACGCGTTGTCCGCGCCACCGTTTTCATTGCGTTTAAGGGCGGTGACCAGGTGCCCGCCTTTCTTGAGATACCGTGTGAGCGCCTTACCCACCATTCCACTTGCGCCGGCTATGGCAACTTTCATACATTTTCTCCATTGAGCACTGCTCAATCATACGATAGAGCCTGACTGTGAATATGCAGTGAACGCACTGTAGAGTTGAACACTGCGAGCCGTTAGAGCGGCCATCCTGGTATCATCTTGCCCAGATGGCCAAGATCTTATTAGTCGAAGACGATGCCGCCCTGGCTGAAGTGACCAAATTTGGTCTGCAAAGTCAGGGGCATATGGTGCAAATCGCCGCCAATGGCGATGACGCCTTGCTCAATCTGCGGGTCAATAAATACGACCTTGTAATTTTGGATTGGATGATGCCCGATTTGACAGGCATCGAGGTACTGGCAAGGTACCGTAGTCAAGGGGGTAAAACGCCTGTTTTGATGCTGACGGCCAAAACTCGACTGGAAGATAAAGAACAAGGGCTTGACGCGGGTGCCGATGACTATCTGACCAAACCATTTGAGCACAGAGAGCTGCAGGCACGGGTGCGAGCCCTTTTGCGTCGGCCCACTTCTATGGCTAATACAGTGTTGGCCGTTAATAACATCACTCTAGACCCGGCCACGTGTCAGGTGACTAAAGATGGTGAAGAGGTCAAGCTCCGGCCGAAGGTTTACAGTTTGCTTGAATTTTTGATGCGCCACCAGAATCAAGTTTTTTCGGCAGACGCCATTTTGGAGCGAGTCTGGCTTGACGACGCCATGGTTTCAACCGATACGGTACGAGCGCACTTCAAGCTATTGCGCAGAAGTCTTGGCATTAAGGAAGGCAGCATCATTAAAACTGTGCGCAACCGGGGTTATATGTTGATTCCTGATGGTGATTCTGCTGCCGCAGACGATCAATCGGCGGTTTGATCGAATCTGCATATTGGTATAAAGATGGCGGGCGCTAAGGTTGTGTCTGTAAAGAAGTCTGTAAAGAGGCGAGTAATGGCACATTTATGTTCGTTAAAAAAGCTGTCGCAGAAAGCTTTTGCCGTTTTCGCCTTAGCGGCTGCAACTGCTCTGCCCCTCACACCAGTATGGGCCGAGCCAACACCCGCTAAAAAAGTTGATGCTAATTATGACGCCCGTGTGGTCATGGTTTACGATCGTGAATGCAGTGTATGGTGCGGTCAGGTCAAGCCAATCTTGTCAGATTTGCAGAGCGAGTACAAAAAGGTGGAATTTGTCTCGCTGGATACTTCTAAAGAAGGCTTGTCTGGCAGCAAGAGCACCGCAAAAACGATGGGAATTTCAAAATTTCTAGCAGAAAATGTTGATTATGCTCCCGTGATCGGAGTCTTTTCGTCCAAGGGAAAGCTGATTAAAGAGCTTGTTGGCCCAAAAAAGAAAGAGATTTACTTAGCCGCAATCAGCCAGGCACTTTCTTCAAAATAAATGGCGACCGTTCAGAATGACGCGTATATTAATCAGCGCCTTGTGCTTTTTGCCAAACGACTGGCAATTACTCTAGTTGGCATTGCCACCATATTAGGTGCCTGTATCACCTACGGGTGGATTGCCGACGCAGAAATCTTCAAACATATGTTTATGAGCGGGCCGGTTGTCTGGTCAAGTGTCGGCATTAATACAGTGCTTTTGGCGGTAGTCGTTGGGTTACTGATAGGCTGCTTTCAACTGTCACTGTCAGACAAAGTGATGTTTTACTGCAAAGTAATCGGCAGTATTTTGTGTCTGATTGTATTTGCCAGCGCACTGAGTACGGTGATTGAAACATTGGGTGGCCTCGATTTAGGCCTGAACCACATCTGGTATCGCCCTTCAGAAGACTCTTCTGGTTTATCCTACCCAGGCCCGATGACTCCCGATGTTTCGATAGCGTTTATAGCTTTGAGCGTCGCTCTCTTTATACAAACCTGGCTCAGTCATAGCAAGATTGAAATTGCTCAGTGGCTTTGCGCCGTTGCACTGGTGGTAACCTCATTGCCACTAGTTGGTGCCATGAGCGGCGCCGAATCGCTTTGCACCTTCTTCGGCTGTTTACGCATGTCTGAGGCAATTTCTATTCTTTTCATTTTGTTGTCTGGTTCTTGTTTCTTGATAAGGCCTGACCAGGGATTGTCGGCATTTCTCTGGTCATACTCGGCAGCGGGTCTGGTGGCACGTCGCGCTGCACTGCTGGTGATTTTTTTGCCGGCCATTTTTGGATTGCGTTTTGCCCTGGTGCATTATCAAATAGTTGACAATTCGCTTGGCTGGGTCGCTTTCGGTGTCGGCGGTTTGGCACTGGCTATTGCGCTGGTTGTAAGCGGCGTCAGATCTGCCGAGCAGTTAATGACTTCTGCTGTGCGTGTATCTCCGGCTCTGGTGCCGCAAGGGGCTGATTCTATTCCTTTTTCTATTAATACGGGTCTGGATCAAAATGCCAGTGGCGCGGTTCAGCGCCTGGGCACCGGTTCTTTTATGGGTGCTGAGGGGCGGGTCGAGGCTTTACCGCCCAGTGAGCGGGTGCGCAAAGTATGCCTTGCCTGTGAAGTTGAATTTTCAAAAGATGAGGACGTTTGCCCTGAGTGCGAATCGGCGCTGACAGGTATGGTGGATAAATCGCTGGTAGGCCAACTGTTTGCCGATAAGTATGAAGTAGTCTGGGCCCTTGGCGATGGTGGCATGGCCAGTGTTTATCTGGCAAAACATTTGTACACCAAACAAGATGTGGCAATCAAAGTTTTGCACGCTTCTCTCTCAGGAAATATACATGGAGTCAAGCGTTTTCAACAAGAAGCGAAAGCCCTGGGAACTCTCAACCATCCAAATATCGTTGGCGTTAAAGACTTTGGTTTCACCACCGGTGGTGAAGCCTTTCTGGCGATGGAATATATAAAAGGCACGTCGCTGAGCGACATTATTCGCAAGAAGAAGAGTCTGACCACCCTCGAGACGGCTCTAATTATGGTGCAAGTCTGCGAGGCTTTGCTGCATGCGCACGGCGAAGGCATCATACATCGCGACTTGAAGCCCTCAAACATTATGTGTAGCCCTGACGGTCGCGGTGGCTATGACGTTAAGGTGGTGGATTTTGGCCTGGCCAAAGTAACCGGGCGTGACGATCCCGAGATGATTAAACTAACTCAGACCGGCGATTGTCAGGGCAGCCCGCCTTACATGAGCCCCGAGCAATGCACTTCGAGACCAGTAGATTATCGCAGCGATATTTATGCATTGGGCTGCATCATTTTTGAATGTCTGGCGGGCTCACCACCATTTTTATCGACCAGTGTTTTCGAAACAATGACTATGCACGTCACCAGCCCTGCTCCTGGAATGCCGCCGAATTTGCAAATTCCTCAGAACATACGTTCAATGATTGCCACTTCGTTAGAGAAGGATCCTGAATCAAGACAGAAATCAGTGCAAGAAATACAGGCTGTGTTGGTTTCTGTGATTTCGTGAGACACGGGCATGGCTGAACATCTCAGAAGTGATCCTGCGAAACCTAAGAATTCAGAATTTATCAAACGAGAGACAGAATGGAAATGGACTATTGATGCGCCACAGGGCGAAATTATGCTGAACTCGGTTGGGTTCAAGCAATACATTCGGGCAGGCGCCAATATTTGAAAGTACGCAAAGCCTGGAATTGATTGGGCGTGGCGGCTATTCGTTTGAGCGCGGTCGGACCGACTGAAGGTTGAATTGGCCAGGGTGATTGGAAGGTACTGCCCTATGATAGGTAATTTGAAGAGCTTTAATCTGATTAACGAAAGTATGATTACTCCATCGAAGAGCTCAATTCCTTTCGAACTCGCATAATCGATGTAAATATTTTGGTCACCAACGATTTGTACTTCTAATTCGTCATAGCGGGGAAAGGTAAATCTTCTAGGGACTAGTGCCAAACTTAAAAGTAAAAACCTGGTTGACTGTATGGTTGCTGTTATTCCCTGGCCTAGGCTGTCATAAGCCGCTAATCGCTCGGTATAATAGTGCTTGAACGTCTATTTGGGAATTCAAGATTGCGAGTTTATATTGTCAGTTTAGCTCTTTGCGGATTACTTCTAAATGCTTCTGCTTGGGCTGCGGATTCTAATCCTGCTGACCAGTCTGAACTCGCGTCTGTTGACGCACAGCTGGCAAAGAGTCCTCATGATGTGGATCTTCAGGTGAAGCGAGCAGAAGCTTTGGGCAGGCTTGGTCGTTATGAAGAAGAGGTTCAGCAAGCTAATGCGCTTCTAAAGCAAAATCCATCTTTTCGGAATGGCTACTTGTTGCAAGAACACGCATTCCTTCGGCAGAAGAAATATCAACAAGCCTTAAGCGCTTTGGACAATTCATTCCTTTATGGCGCACCTACTTCGACTGAATTGGTAGTTAAAGCAAACTTGCTCATCGAAAATAAACAAGTTGATCAAGCTCTTATACTCATTAATAAAGTTATTAGCGCGGATCCAGCCAATGCGAAGGCGTACATCTGCCGGGCAGATTGTTACTATCACCTTTATGGCGCTTGTCAGAAGTGTTTAGATGACCTGGAAAAAAGTCTCTCTCTGGACCCCACTCCAGTGAAAGCCCATCAGTTGATCAAAGAGATCAGAAGGCAGCTTTCAACTTCCCCAAAAGCGACTCAGTAGCGTACGGTTATGTTTGTCCGCGGCAGTGGCAACTAAATAGTATGGATGTATCGGATTGATTGGTGCATTTTGGATCAACCTCTTGAGTCAAAAAAAGAGCGAGAGCATACCGGGCAGCTTGCTGCAGAACTATTTGGGTCTTTTCGAGGCGATGACGGTACTGACGCATCCCATCCAAAGTCCAACCCTTCGTCTGATGCAAAGTCATCTGCGACTCCTATTCCCCAGGCAGATACTTCGACGAAGAATGTGCCAGTAGCCGATTCACCAAAGCCCTCCTCCGACGTCCCCCGCCCCAACGAAATCCTGCCACCTCAACCTGTTGACGCGAAGCGCTCTCCAGTAGCTGAACAAGATCAGCGACCACTAGAAACCCGAGCGGTGACATCTCCGCAGACCTCTTCCTCAGCTTTACCTTTCCAACCCACCGCGTCCCAATCTAGTGCTGAGCGACCCGCCGATGCACATATACAGTCACAACGGGCCCCTTCTCTCGCTCCAGAGATTGCTAAAACCGCTCCAGCTCTAGAACGGCCAATTCAGCCCATTATCCAAGCTGCGATTCAGCCGGCCATTCAACCTTCTTCCCTGTCTTTAGACCGGTCAATACCCACGACGCAACCAGTAACAGATTCCGCCCATCCAGCCAGGACTCTAGATTCACCGGCTCAGTCAGTGGAGAAATTCCGACCAGCTCAAGCACCGCCTGAGGTTCATCCACCAAACGGTCAGTCGGCACTTCGATCTCTTTCTCCTTCTGATTTGCACAGCGGCAGCCTGGTTTTACCAATTCCAGAACATTTGGCCGAAGCAACGCGCAAGTCCATACCAGAGCAGGTGCGCAAAGAAACCACTGGCGACCTTCGCCCTTCAGTTTACGAGCCCACCTCAAAAGGCAATACTGAAATATCACCAAAGCTCAAGTTAGAAACGCTTGAAGCTGATCCAAAGCAATTCACAAAATCAGAGAATACTCGTCTGCCTCAAATCCCACCGACCGAAGGGAAAATTGCAGAGGCAAAGCAGCAACCTGATTTACCGCAAAAAAGATTGCCCTTCGACGGAAAAATTCCTGAAGGTAAAATTGCCGACGGCAAAACTGATCGACCTGGCGACTCTAGTAATCCGCTTCCTGCCAAGACAGCATTAAAGTCAGGCGAAAAAGATCTGAAAGATCCAGATAAACCTACGGGTAAAAAAGACCCAGGTGGGGCGTCTTCCGGCCCGTCAGCCTTTATTCAGTTTATCGAAAGTCAGGCAGGCATTCGCCCTGCTTTTCCGGCGCTAGACAAAGGCGATAAATCAAACAAGCCCGATAAGTCCGAAAAAACAGATAAATCCGATCAATCAGAAAAAGGTAAGAAAACAGAAAGCAAAGCAGAGCCTGTTGCAAAAAACAGCGGCATCAAAGCTGAGTCGCCAAAACCGGAAGGCACTAAATCTGGTGCGGTCAGAAATCAATTACCCGGTGTTGAAAATGTGAAAGTTCCCGTGGTCAAGCCAGACAGCATCAGGTCGGGCGTAGATGGGCTGCTTGGCTTTGTAGATACGGTCAAAGAAAACATAAAGGGCGCACTGAAAGGGCAACGTGACAGGCCCGCTGAATTTGGAAAAGGTGAGTTTGCCGTTGTTTCGCAGAAAAGTCGCGCGCCGTCCGTGCGCGGCGATGTTTCTGACGCAGCCGAAATTATTGCTGTTCTCATTCCGTCTCACCTGGTTAAGTGGAGCATTGTTCGTGCTCCAGGAATAAAGCCATCTGACGTCTCTCCACCACCTCAAAAAATCAAGCCTTTTCGCGCCGCTAGTATTCGAGCAGTCGATCAAAAACCCACGGCTCCTGAACTAAAACCCACCCAGCCTGCTCCAAAAGCTTTTGATATCAATAATCCACCTGAAAAGAATCGCCCGTTTATTCAGCTGCATGCCGCTGATAGCGAGTATAGCGCTGATGGCCGTCCTTCTGCACCCCGGCGAGCTGTTGCAAAGGCTGAGCAGCCGGCAGAGCCCAAGGTAGATGTGGTAAAAACTCCCGCGACGCCTGCAAGTACTCCCTGGCTAGACTTACCTGAGGTTCGTAACGCTGCGGCTGAAGATCAAAGTTCCACGAGACCGACAATCAACCCTGACCTTGCCGAAAAGCGCAGGTTGGTTGAAGAACAAGAGCATACTTTACCGACACCGGCTGAAGATTCAGAAGAATTCGATCTGGTGAAATTGCAAGATCGCCTGACCTTGAGTGAACAAGATAAGCGATATGTGAATAAAGCCATTGATGTACAAGAGAGTACCTGGAATAGCGAAGATGATGCTGGCGCAAAGTCGCCTGCCATGCTTCGCTATGCTTACATCGTGCGTCCGGGCGACACGGTAGAATCAGTGGCAGTAGCTGAGTTGCATGATTCAAGTTTGGCACCACTTCTCTACGAGAAAAACCGCAAGTATGTGTTGCCTGAAGTCGAATACGGCATTCACCCTTTTATTGAGGGAGCAGTGATTGATTTGCCCACACCAGCAGAGATTAGTGCATTTCGACAATTATGAGTGAGCTTTCTGATTTTGGCCCTATTCTTGATTCTCAGCGCGACATTTTCTTGCATGGCCTGTAGGCACAAAAGGCTGACGTCTCCTCGCTTGCTCGGGCACTTTTTAATTAGTTCGAGTGCTGTTTTAAATTCGAGATCCGATTTGTCGTAATCATATTTTATAGCGAAGCAGCGACCTAGCTCGTAGTGGCATCGTGACCATGACCAGCGGAGAGTCGGAAAGTCTTTTGACGTCTTTAGTATTTCTCTTGCCTGCTGTTCTGATTTATCGATTTCATTGGCGCGAATGTATAGCGAAGTCAAAATAAGCTGGTCGTTGATTAACTGATCATATTTATATCGTGGAAATGTTTTCTCTATTGCTATAGCAGATTTTATATAATTGATTGCCTCGATTTTCTCACCATGGTTGTGAGCGTTCATCGATAAATCGCGATATGAGATAAAAACTTTAGGATGACGCGGGTCAATACTTTTGCGAAGTTGAAGTGCATGTGTGAGGCACTCTTTCGTATTCTGTTTCAGAGACAAATTAGAATACGAGTCAGCAAGTTCGTCCATCTCTACAAGTAGTTCAGGCTCTTGGTTCAGTTGCGCCTTATCTAGTTTTAAAACTTCTTGATAGGTTCGTTCTGCCTTTTCCATCTGGCCATGATCGATATAAATTCGCGCAATACGAATGCGGCAACGAAGAATAAGAAAACTTCGTGGATCGTGTGTCATTTTTTCGGCAATGATTTGCTCGTAGAGTGCGATAGCTTTCTTTGGCCATCTTTGGGTTTCTGCTGAATTGGCCTGCAGAAACAGACCCATTTGCTCGTCGCCGCTGGCGTCTGCACCTAGCATCGAATTTAGTAGAAAAAATAAAATTGAGAGAGTTATGGTCAGGGGCGTAGCAATGTGATTTTTCATAGGCGTCCTCAGCTCACTTACGACGTACGCTGGACTCCTGATTATTTTTACCCGTTTTTTTGAAACACAACTCACGCTGATGTAAACAATGTTTGTAGCAATCCGTGCCTTTTAATATTGCTGTATTGTAGTCAGCGCCTGCTTCTTTGAAGCGTCCAAGAGCAAAGTACCGGTCAGCTCTGCCAACATAAGATTCATATTCATCAGGATAAAATTTTATCAGTGCGCTGTAATCGCTGATTGCTTTTTGAGGGTCGCCAATTTGTGTATACAGCTTGGCGCGGTGCAAAAGATCTTCTTCATTTCTAGGATTGTCGCTGAGCATGCTGGAATAATCGTCCAGTGCTGCCTTCAAATTACCCAGACCGGCATTGCATTTAGCTCGTAACGCGCGACCACCGTCATATTTGGGATCCATAGCCAGAATTTTATCCAGATCAGCGATTGCTTCTTTGTATTTAAACAGACTTACATATGTAAATGCACGGCGGTAATGTAAGTCTTTGTCTTTAGCGTCTACTTTGATGGCTTGATTGTTAATGGCTAGTGAATTTCTATAGTCTTCATCGTACATGTAGCATGAGCCCAATGTGTACATAGCACCGGTACATCGGGGATCAAGTGCTACTGCTTCTTTCAGTAAAGCGATAGCGCTGCCGAAATCGCCGTTTTCACTTGCCATAAGGCCGGCGATATATTTGTCGCAAGCTTTCAAGTTGCGCTTGGGATTGTTCTGATAGCTTTTGAAATGCAATCTGTCTGTGCTCGCTTTTGCCAAGCTGTCAGTACAACTTGCTGCAAGTGCGCACAACGTGGTTAAAAGAACTGTGCTCAGTTTAACTACTAAACAATTGGTCGATAGTTTGAAGCAGCCGATTCGCATTTCTCCGATTAAATTGCACTGACCATTAATGCTTCCAGTTCTTCAAGCCTTGGTAAGGACGGCACAGCTCCAGCTTTTGTACAGGCGAGGGAACCGGCAGCACAACCGAATTTGGCGGCTTCCACCAGACTATCACCTTTTGCCAATCTCATTGCCAGCGCTCCACAAAATGCATCGCCGGCTGCAGTTGAATCGACAACCGTTACTTTAAAAGCGTCAACGAAATGCGGCTTATCTGGTTTGCTGCTTTCTAGTATTAGTGCTCCTCTTTCTCCAAGTGTGAGGATTACATTTTTGACACCCATGGTGAGAAGTTTACGAGCACATTGATGTGCCAATTCTGTAGTTGAGGGATTTATACCAGTCAGAAGTTCCGCTTCACTTTCGTTGGGCACCAGCACATCTATATATTGAAAGAGTTCGGCAGGCAAATCAGAGGGAGCAGCCGCCGGTGCCGGGTTTAGAATAACTGTGATGCCTTTTTTGTGCGCCATTTTCGCAGCGGCCAATACTGTATCGACCTGAATTTCCAGCTGTAAAAGCAATATTTTTGACTTATCCATCAAGTGGCTTTTGCTTTCAAGATCTTCTGGTCGTAATGCGTTGTTGGCATTAGGCACAATGACAATGCTATTTTCGCCGGATGTGCCGACCCAGATGTTGGCAATTCCTGTAGTCTCGTTTTTGTCGCTAAACATTCCTTCTATACTTACTTTGTTTTCGCTCAGTGTCTGCAGCAAAATTTGGCCATAAGCATCGTCGCCTACTTTTCCAATCATTGTGACGGCGGCACCGGCGCGAGCGGCGGCTAAGGCCTGGTTATTGCCCTTGCCTCCAGGAAAAGTATCGAATGTTGTGCCTTTCAGGGTTTCGCCTCGTGCAGGCAGACGTGCAACGCGTATGACAATGTCCATGCTGAGACTTCCGACCACAGTTACCTCTGAGTTCATATTTCTCCTTTTCGGGCTGAGGTGAGTATCAGGCGATTTATATTAGCAGACGGTGCTGCTAGACTGTGCTTGCCCTTGAGGATTACTAGACAATGTCGCGAATTATTCGCTTTCACCAGACTGGTTCTGCCGAAGTTCTTCAATTTGACGATCTGCCAGAACCGGAGCCTGCGGCCGATGAAGTGTTGATTCACGTACACGCATTAGGCTTAAACCGCGCTGAGGTGTTACTGCGCCAGGGCCGTTATCTGGAGAAGCCTGTATTGCCTTCACGCATCGGCTACGAAGCCAGTGGCGTGATCGTGGCTCTGGGGGAGGGAGTGCAGGGTTTCAGCGTTGGTGAGAAAGTCAGTACAATACCCTGCTTTTCGCAGACAAAATATGGCGTTTATGGGGAATGGGCCCTGGTGCCTTCTCGTTGCCTGGCTAAGTATCCTGATAATCTCAGCGATGAGCAAGCCGCGGCAATTTGGATGCAATATCTCACCGCCTATGGTGCTCTAATCGAGCTTGGCCGGCTTAAAGAAAATCAGTTTATCCTGATTACTGCCGCCTCCAGTTCTGTAGGCTTCGCCGCTATTCAGATTGCGCGTCAACAAGGCGCTAAAATTATAGCCACTACCCGTGGTATTGCAAAAAAGCAGGCTTTGCTCGATGCCGGTGCCGACTTCGTTATAGTCACCGGCCAGGACAATCTTGTAGATGAGGTGATGCTGGCCACTGGCGGCAAAGGCGCTGATATTATTTTCGATGCTGTGGCCGGACCTTTGTTGCAACAGTTAGCCAGAGCTTCTGCCTACGAAGCTCGCATTTTTATCTACGGCGCACTCAGTCTTGAAACTACTCCATTTCCTTTGCAGCAAGCATTGAAAAAGGGCCTTACAGTGCAGGCGTACACAATGTTTCAGGTGACTGACAACGACGAACGTTTCTCTAGAGGGAAACAGTACATCTATAAAGGTTTAAAAGAAGGCTCACTGTCACCGGTTGTAGACAAAGTCTTTAAGTTCGATCAAATGGTGGCAGCGCACCAATATATGGAATCAAATGAACAGCGCGGCAAAATAGTCGTTAAAGTTCGGTGACTTCGGTGGGCCAGCGTTTTTCCAGCATACCGTCAATAAAACTACCCAGTTTGAAAGACATAGCGTAGAACACTGGTATAGAGAACAAACACAAAATTTCTTCCATGGCGGACCTACGGGGGGAATGGTGAGAGGCGCCCTTTGTGATTCCTTTATATTTCTATCCGATAGTAATTGCGCTACAGTCTGATGTCAAATGTTATTTCTGTTATATACAGCGGAGAATACGAAAGCGTATTCTTACAGCGACAGAAATTGACAAAAAAGCAATGCAGTTGTTAATCGGCGCCGGATGAATAGAATCGTCTGCCTGTCTCGCTCATGGACGTCAGAAGATTAGAAATTTCTCGCTTCGGTTCTGTGGTGGCGTAAATTTTGTTCAGGGTGTCAACTATCCTGGCAATGCCAAAGCTATCGGCATAACGCAGTACACCCCCTCTAAATGGAGGGAAGCCACTACCCACAACCAGAGCCAGATCAAGCTCACGCGGTTTGCGAACGACCTTCTCTTCAAGGCAACGGGCTGCCTCATCCACAATCACTAAAATCAGTCGGTTCTGAATTTCGGCCATCTGGTCGGAGCTGGCCTTTTCATCACTGATTTTCATTTTTGAAACTGCTGAAAATTCAGGATTGATCTCGAGTTTTTCGCCGCTTTCATCCCAATGGTAGCAACCTGCCCCTGAAATCTTACCCTTGAAACCGGCTGCCGATGTAGTCTTCATCACTTCCGGTGGAGTGAACCGGTCGCCAAACGCTGCATGCAGTTTGTTCGCCACTGAAATGCAGAGCGGCAGGCCAAGTTCGTCAACGAGCGTAAATGGGCCCATAGGCAGACCAAACTGCAGTGCTGCGTCTTCAATCCAATTGAAGGCGAAACCTTCATCAAGCATTCGTGATGCTTCCATCAGATGAGTGGTGAGCAGACGATTGACTAAAAATCCTACGGAGTCTTTGACACTGATTGGCACTTTGCCAAGTCTGGTTAGCAATGCCAGGGCTCTGGCATTAGTGGCGGCATTGGTGCTGGGGTGGCTGATCACTTCTACCAGAGGCATTTTGCCCACCGGATAGAAGAAGTGCAAACCAACAAATCGCTCCGGTTTTTTCAATTCCTGACCGAGTTCAATCAGCTCTAAGGCAGAGGTGTTCGTTACCAGTACACAGTCGTCGGCGACAATATTTTCTACTTCGGCCAGCAATCTTTGTTTGAGCTTGCTGTCTTCAGGCACCGCTTCAATAACCATGTCACAGGGGCTTAAGATAGAAAGTTCGTGCGAGAACTTTATTTCTGCATAATCCGGCTTGTCCGAAGGAGCTCTTCGAAGATGTTCTTCGAAGGCCCGATGAGATTCGGTCATCTCCTGGGCTCGATTTTCTGAGCTGGTTTTTACTATTACATTGATGCCATGGGCAGATGCGATTTTGGCGATGTCCATGCCCATAATGCCACTGCCGATGATGCCCAGAGTTTTGAGTTCCTTGCCGGCTATTTTTTCAGCTGTTCTGGCAGCAGATCTAATCGTAAAGTCCTGGGAGAAAAATAATTGAATCAAATTAGACGAAGTTTTGTCTGACGCCAGGTCGGCAAATGCCCTGGCTTCAAATGCCAACCCTTCGGCTAGCGGGGCGCTTGTCGATAATTGCACCGCTTCGATTGCTTTTATTGGGGCCGGATAGTTGCCTTTTAAACGAATTTTAATAGACCGGGTCATGGTTGCAAAAAGCTTTTTTAGTTTTTCGGGATCTTCGACGGTTAGCGCACGAGCGGGCATTTCGCCTTTAAGAATGGCTAGCGCAGCGGCTTCTGCTTCTTCATGCAAAGATTTGCCGTCAACGACTTTGTCAAGGATGCCCAGTTCAAGAGCCCGTTCGGCAGAGACAATGTCTGAGTTGAGAATGTATTCCAGAGCCACTTTTACCGGTATTAACCGGGGCAGTCTCTGGGTGCCGCCCAGACCAGGAATTAGCCCCAGTCGAACTTCAGGCAAGCCTAAGACAGTGTGGGGCGAGTCGGTGGCAATGCGATAATTTGTGCAGAGTGCGACTTCGAGGCCGCCACCCAGGCATGGACCATTTATGGCTGCTACTGTAGGTTTGCCAAGGTTTTCCAGTTGGTTGAAAACATACTGCCCGTCTAGCGAAAGCTGATGCGCTTGTTCCGTAGATTCAAAACCCATGATCTCGTGAAGGTCTGCGCCCGAGACAAAAGTATCTGGTTTTTTCGAGGCGATAACCAAAGCCTTAATCTCTTGATCTGCTTTGATTGCCTGAATCAGTTCGCGCAGTTCCACCATGGCACTGTTGCCCAGCACGTTGACTTTGCCGGCGCAATCGAACCAGAGAATCGCTACGCCGGAAGGCAATTTTTCAATTTTGAGGTCGCGTTGATGTTTCAGCGTTTTTAAGGTAGGAGCTTCCGCCGAGTCGTCCTTTTGTGCGGCATCAACTGCCTTTTCAGATGTCGGCTGATTCAAATTGGGTCCCCTCAATACACAAATTAGGTTTGCAGTTTATAGCCAAAGGTCATGGCTTCTGAAAGTAGTTGCTCCGGCAAAATGTGAGCTTCTACAGCTCCCTTGCCGATTGCTCTAATCTCAGACAAGAGGCTTTCCGCTTCTTCGACATATATTTGGTCAGCAATTTTGTAACCGCCAAAAGGTTGGCCTAGCTTGATGAAAACGAGAATATCAGGTTGTGAGCCATCTTCACTTTCTGAGAATGTCAGACAGCCGGTCTCCCCTGATACGGAAATAGAAATAAGAGTGGTGTCAAAGTAATCGAGCAATGTTTTTTCTTTGTCTTTAGCAACAGGGCAGCCAAGAAAAAGTGCCGACATGGCTAGCACTACATCTGGTGGCAATTCATAAACTTGCAAAAAAGTATCTGCTTCACCAATATCTGCCTTCATTTGTTTCATAGCCTTCTCGACGGCAAAGGTTTCTTGAGCATCCTTGCGGCCGTAGATTGCTCCTGCCACTCTTCCTTCAAAAAGCAACATGGCTGAACGCGACTTCTGCACTTCAGAACGCACTTTAACGCAGCCGGTAAAGTTGGCCAGTTCAAGCTCAGTCAGCAACATTGAAGTGTCGGCTACCGAGCTGTTCAATTCGCGAAATAATTTGCCTGAAACAGCCGGCATAATTAAGTCGATGGCACGTCGCAATTTTTGGGTGCTCGGATATGAATCGACCCAGATGGCAAAAGCATTGTCTTCATCAGATGCAGTGCTGTGTTGCACGCGCTCGGTGGTGCCGAGCATGAAGGCGAAGGTCATGAGCGCCCGGTTATTATGCATGCAAACAAAAGTTGCAGGAACGGTCTGGCCAATTTTTAAAGGTTCGATACTGGGAAGAAAAGCTTTGATTTGCGGATGGTCTGCGTCATCGTGAGGCTCTGCTGAAGGTGGCAATCCGGAGCCCACCACCACTGCGTTGTAACCGCCGGGCTCTGCACTTTCGATTTTGCACATGACACTCTGACCGGGACGATAAATAGTAGTGCTGTTATCTGTCATGAAGATGCGACCGTAGACCACACATAGAAGGGAGCGACTTTCCTACCTCTTACAAAGATGTAGTTTATCATTACCAAATGAACAGCGTCGGCCGCCTAGGCCTTTTAGCAATTATCACCTGCGCGGCCTTGACAAGCTGCGCCTTGCCCAGCGCGCCACCTGCAGGATCCACGGTGATCGTCTCCGGGGCGCAAGGGCCAGAGCGAGTAAGCGCCGCCGACATTGCAGAGATTGCCAAGAATGTTGACCTGGGTTTTGAAGACGGCTGGATCGCTGGTCGTGAAGCTCGGGTGTTCAAATCACCTTACAAAACTTTGTCTGCTCCCGATAAAGCTGATTTTGCCATTGCTTATCACGACTGGCTTGAACCGCTCCATCAAGATCTTGGTAATAATTTGGCCACTTACGTGCCTTATAAAAAACGTGCACAATTTGCCAGAAAGTACTGGGAAAATTCTTCATCAGCCGCTCTATTCAAGAAAGTTATTGAGAAATATCAAGTCGCCTGGATTCATGAATCTTTGTTGGATGGATCTGAGCTCTGGTGGCGCGCCGCTGAAAAACGCTTTGGCAATAGAATCGATTCGGTGTTGGCTCTTGTGCATGATACCGAGCAGAATATGGTGTCAAAATACATGGAAGATGAAAGAAACGAAGGCACCTTTTCTGGACAAATGTCAGACAAGACGGTCAAGCCATTAGCCAAGTCAGATGTGAAAGAGAGTAAGTAAATGGCTGACAATCAGCTGGATATCGCTAAAAGAAATGCCGAGCGTGCCGAGCAAGAACTGCTTTTTCAAAAAAGGCTGGCGGAGCTGCAAGCACGCAATAATCAGTTTCCTTGGAATATGAAAGAGCAGCCGAATTTCGAAATTCCGGCGGAGCAGTCTAAACTTTTTGCCGACAGATACATCGAAGACCCTTCACTCAGTGATGATGAAGTAGAAAGGCGTGCGCTCCTTGACCTTAACTCTTTTAATTTCTGGTCTTTTTATAAACGCCTTAATTACGAAGCTCGTCGGGCGGGCAGGTATAAGCGGCCTCTGTCGCTGGTTTTCGTTACTGTAGATAAACTCGCCAGCATTGTTGAAAGGTACGGTTTGCAGGGCGAGAATGCGGTCATTCTTGGCTCAGGTCGTGGTTTACTTGGCTGTGTACGCGATGTCGACATTGCCGGCCGTTGTCGCGACGATTGCTTTGGCGTGATACTGCCTGAGACACCAAGAAATGGTGCAGAAATTGCCGCTGAACGCATACGCACCCGTATGGAAAATTTAGCTGTTGATTTTAAGGGCGATCAAATTTTACTTACCGTCACTGTAGGCGGTGCCAGTATGGATGATGTTATCGATAAGCCCGATCAATTGATTGCCGCTGCTGTAGAAACACTGCAAGTAGGCATTAAATCAGGCGGAAATAGCGTCAATTTTCCGGTTAGTGACTAGCGATTATTCGGCTTTACCCAGCACCGCTATTTTGGCCTTAGCTTTTTCAACACGCGGGTCTTGCACGGGCGCTAATTTGATGAAAGTGGTCAATTCCGATTTAGCCCCCTGGGGGTCGCCTAACTTTTCCATTGTGCTGGCCAGTAAGAAGTGAGCGTCAAGGTTTTTTGGATCGATGGCGGTTGTCTCTTCGTAAACCTTTTTAGCGGCGTCGGCGTCACCTTTGAGAAGCAGTGCAGAACCCAGGTTTAAGCGTGCTGAAATCAGCTGCGGATCTAATTTGACGGCCTCTTTGGCATGGGCAAATGATTGGCTGACGTTACCCGAGCGGGCAAAGGCATAACTTAAGCGATCGTGCATCTGGGCAGAGTTGGGAAATAGATAGATTGCTTGCTCTAACAAATTGATGGCATTGTCGAAATTACCGGCGGCTACGCATTTATTGGCCAGGGCGCCCAAAATCACTTTGTCTTTAGGATTAAGCTGGTAAGCCAGCTCCAGCTCTTTAATACTTAGCTCTTCTTGTCCGAGTTTGTTTAACACCCGGGCGTAGTTAGCGTGGAACAGCGCATCATTTGGTTTAAGGGTAATTGCTCTTTTGTATTGCTCAGCAGCAGCACTCCAGTCGCCTTTTATTGTCAGCACAGCGCCATAATCGGCAATGGCATCAGCGTAATCAGGATCTGTTTCTATGGCGGCCTTATATTCGGCTATGGCGCCGTCAAAATTGCCTTCGCCGACAAAGTTGTTGGCTTTCAAATAATGAGCCTCGGCGGCCACAAAAGCCATGACATTTTCAGGAATTTCTTTGATTCGCTCTTTGGTTGGTGCACCAAGGACGATATCATTGCCCACCCAGTCAGATTTCATCACTGGTGTTTGCTTCTTAGAAGTAGCGCTGCCTGCGCTGGTCTCTTGTTCCGTCAGCTCTCTGGCTTTCTGAAAGGCAGTGGTAAGGGGTGCCATGCCGTCATCTGCTTTCAGCGCCTTGATCAAATTTGAAGAAAAGGCACTACCCCAGGTCATTTGATCTGGTTTGCTAGATGTCAAAATTATGTAGCCCTTGCCCAGGTTTATCTTGCTTGCGTCTACGTTGGCTCTTGGCGAGGTGGTTTTAGCGCCTTCCGTCAGTTCTGCCGCTCCGCTGTAAGGTGCTTCCAATACCATGACGATACGATCGGTGTTGACGTTTTCCTTCAGTGTTTTCATCAATGATTGCATTGAAATACATGTGGAATAGACGTTATCTAAAGCGCAATCATAAGCGCTTAAATAAGTGGTACCGTCAGTGGTGGGAAAACCGTGGGTTGATATAAAGACCACCACCAGATCATCCGGGCCGGCCAGGCTGCCGAGCCAGCCCTTGCCGATATTATTAATGATATTTTGTCTGGTGGCCTCTGAGTTAATCAGAGTTTTAACGTGAGTTTCAGGAAAGCGACCGGCGTTTTCATCTTTGAGGTAATTGGCAAAATCTTTTGCCGCCACATCCATTTTTGCGTCTGCTGCATCTAGTCTGCGTTCTCTAAATTTGGCAGTACCAATTACTACTGCCCATTTCTGTTTGATAGGTCGGTTGCCGGCTGTGGCATGAGGGTCGAGGTCTTGAATCTTTGTCCACTGTACGCCTGAGGCCGGTGCTTTGTTCAAATCAGGAGTTGGGGCCTCGGCGGCCAGAGTGGGAGTGGAAGCTGATAGTATCAAGTATGCGGCCAGGGCCGCGTTCAAACAACGAGTCAACAAACAAAACTTCAATTGCAATCTCCCGCTCTTTTACTGGTGGGCCAGAGCCACGTCTACCGCCATCAACCCACTGGGGTCATTGAAGCTTACTTTTACTAAACTACCCGACATGATCGTGGTGCTGCGAGCCATTTTCTCTTGACCGGGCACTTGATCAGGAAGGAACACTGGAGTGGGATCGTCCCATGATAATTGCATGCGGGTGGGCACCAGATCTTTAGCACCGGACATATCGTCAGAGACATAAGCGGTGAGATATTCAGGCGGATTAAGAGCGGCCTCGTCGGCGATTTTCTTGGTGGAATAAAGCAGACTGATTTTTTCAATGCCTGGATTGTGATCGAAGGTCAACCAGTCTTTAGGCAATGGATAGTCGACTTTGGCTTTGAGCTGATTGTCTTTGCCCGTGTCTTTGGACGGGAACAAGATGGCTTTTTTACCGCTGCTGCTTTGTTTCATCAAGATATAAGCGAAGCCGTCTTTGTCTGGAATGACATGGAAGCGAATTGAGTCACCAGATTTGAAAGCCATTTTATTGTTGCAGCGGAAAATCTTGCCGCCGCGGTTGAGTTCGATCCAGTAAGACATGCCGGTGCTTTCAGCAGAGACTTTAACTGGGTTGTGAGCAGGCTCCACTACTGGAGCGGCTGGCTTAAGCGACTTGACAGTGACAGCCGGTGCTAGTACCACAACATCTTCTTCTTTTTTGCCGGTCTTAACTGCAATCTCTTCAGTAGGTTCTTCCACGCCTTTAGCGAGAACTTTTTTGTCTATCCATTTATTGACGAAGCTCAAATCGTCTTTGCTGAACTGGCCGATTTCAAAAATCAAGTGTTCAGCAGAGTTCGACATAACTTTGTCTTTGTTGGGAGTGGCCAAACTGTCGAACAGTTTAAAAGTAGCAACAGGTCTCACTAATTTATCGTTAGAACCCATAATGAAAAGTACAGGCGTTTCTTTGATTAAGGCCGCTTGAGCAATGTTGCCATCCATGAATTTCTGGAAGGCCTTAAGTTCGTTTGGGCTCAGTTTTGTGCGGCAAAGCGGGTCGTTGAGCCAGCGCGTTCTTAATTCACTTTTTTGCGTCGCCTTACCAACTACCATCGGGCCGATATCCATAGGTTTATCGAAACCATTAAAAATGGCATGAGCACCGACGTGCAGAGTGACGTCGTTGAAGCGGTCGCCCGATGGTACCGATGAAATCAAGCCGTCAATTAGTTCTGGATACATGGCTGTTGCGTGGATGCCGATTCCTCCACCCATAGACTCACCCAGCATAATTACGGGAAGACCTGGATGAGCTTTGCGAATTTCGAGTAGGGCTCTTTTGATATCACTGAGCGAACCATCGAAATCAATCAACGCATTTTTTTCTTTAGGAATCCAGGAGCCAAAACCACGCATGTCGATAGCGTAAGTAATGATGCCTTTTTTAGCCATCTCTCGGCCGAATTCTTCGTAAACGCCTTTGTGGAGCCCCAGCCCGTGAATGCATAGAAGCACTGCTCTGGGAGTGGAGACTTCGTCTATCCAGCGAATGCAAGGCACTTTGTCCAGTTTTTGTGTGCTGCCGGTAGCCACCGTGGCTCCGGGAAAGGCAGAGGCTGGATATTGCGCAGCTGGGCTGACCGCGGGAGAGTAATGACTGATGGTGTTTTCAGAGCGAAACATATCGTAGTTATCACCGGCGTTCTGGGCCTGTGCTCCGTTAGCCTGGCTGAAAATTACAGCGGCTAGAGCCAAAAAAGAGTTTGTTTTTTTCATCACTTTCACTTAGACAGAGTCCTAACAAGTCACCTACCGAGGCTACCGCCAAATTAGGAGTAAGCGCAAAAAACTAAATGAGCCCCGGTGCTAAGGCCAGGGCATCATTATATATGTTTGGCCTGTGAACCGGCCGGAGCTTAGCTGACCTTTATTTTGCCGCTCCGGCTTCTTCTTCAGCGTCAGCGCTGTCTTCAGCTTTGGCGGCATGATTGCCGTTTGCGCCGTCTGGCTCAGTTTTTGGCGCTTCAGCGTCAGCTTCGTCGCCCTCAGCCTTAGATTCGTCACCTTCGGACTTAGATTCGTCGTCTGCTTGAGCTTCGTCGCCATAGGCCTTGGCTTCACCGTCAGCTTTGGCTTCTTCGCCCTCACCAGCGGCGGCTTCGGCCGCTTGCTTCTGTTTATATTCGTTGCCTTCCTGGTCCATGATGACAACGTGTCCGCGTAGCTCGTTCATGGTTTCTCTGATTTCGCTTTCTTCGGCTTCTGCTGCCACTTGACCGCGCAATTTGCCGATGATGTCTTCGGCTTTAGCTTTAGACGCATCGGTTAAACCTTTACCCAGGTCTTGCATCTGGCGTTCGATGGTGTAGATAAGGCCGTCGACTTCGTTGCGCAGGTCGGCCATGGCCTTGATTTTTTTGTCGCCTTCAGCATTCTCAGCCGCTTCTTTAACCATACGTTCAATATCGTCTTTAGTCAGGTTGGTGCTGGCGGTAATGGTGACGTTCTGTTCTTTACCGGTGCCCAGATCTTTAGCTGTCACTTTAACGATGCCGCTGGCGTCGATATCGAATGATACTTCGATGCGCGAGGCGCCTCGGGCACCAGGGGCAATGCCATCAAGTCTGAAATTACCAAGCTTTTTGTTATCCCGAGCCATGGCCCGCTCACCCTGGAAGATGTAGATGTCTACAGCAGTCTGATTGTCTTCAGCAGTTGAGCAGAGCTGAGTTTTGTGGCAAGGAATAGTGGTGTTGCGCTCTACCAATTTGGCAAAGACACCGCCCATGGTCTCGATACCGAGTGAGAGTGGGGTGACGTCTAATAGTACGAGGTCAGTTACTTCACCGGAGAGCACGCCGGCTTGCAGCGCGGCTCCAACTGCCACTACTTCGTCAGGGTTGACGCTTTGATTTGGCTCTTTGCCGCCTGTCAGACTTTTAACAAGATCCTTTACGGCCGGTATGCGGGTCGATCCGCCGACAAGCACCACTTCGTCAATTTCGTTATAAGTTAGTTTGGCATCTGACATGGCCTGTTCGATTGGCTGTTTGCAACGCTCAACCAGAGTGTGAGTCAATTCGTTAAAACGCGAACGAGTCAATTTCATTTCAAGGTGCTTCGGTCCTTGATCGTTGGCGGTAATAAAAGGCAGTGAAATAACAGTTTCAGTTACTGATGAAAGTTCAATTTTGGCTTTCTCTGCCGCTTCAGTTAAACGTTGCAAAGCTTGTGGGTCTTTGCGCAAATCAATTGATTCGCTATTTTGAAATTCGGTGGCAATCCACTGTACAAGCGCGTGGTCGAAATCGTCGCCGCCCAGGTGCGTATCGCCTGAGGTTGACTTAACTTCAATTAGACCGTCGCTCACTTCGAGAATCGAGACATCGAAGGTGCCGCCACCGAGGTCGAATACGAGAATGGTTTCGTCTTTGCCTTTTTTCTCAACACCGTATGCCAGAGCTGCTGCCGTGGGTTCGTTGATGATGCGCAAAACTTCCAGCCCGGCAATGGTACCTGAGTTTTTAGTTGATTGTCTTTGTGAATCGTTGAAATAAGCAGGTACTGTAATTACGGCGCTGTCTACTTTCTCGCCCAGATATTTTTCAGCGTCTTCTTTTAATTTGCGCAGAATCATGGCTGAAATTTCTTCAGGTGTATATTCTTTGTCTGAAATAATTACGCGTACACCGCCGTCTGGTGACTCTTTAACTTTGTAGGAGACGATTTTGCATTCTTCTGATACTTCGTTAAAGCGTCTGCCGATGAAGCGCTTTATCGAATAGATCGTGTTGACCGGGTTGACTACTGCCTGTCTGCGGGCCAAAAGTCCGACTAGACGTTCACCGGTTTTGTTAAAGGCAACCACTGAAGGAGTGGTGCGTCCGCCTTCAGAGTTGGCGATGACGGTGGCGCGGCCACCCTCCATCACTGCAACGACAGAGTTAGTTGTTCCGAGATCGATTCCGACTGTTTTTGCCATGGTTTTTTCGCGGTTCCTAAGAAACGGTTTTAATACTGGTATAGATTAGCAGAGGCTACAACTCATTCCTGGCTCGCTATAAGACTTAGTGCCAGACTGTAACTTTCTTTAGTGCAAATAGTTTAAATTTGGAATAGAATTGCTACGGCAGTCAAGTAGTAGGCCCATTTGTAGTGACAGTGGGCGGTTGTGAGGGATTCAAAATGGACGAACAAGGCGAGCAAGCGCCGGAGACAAGGCCAGGCAAGCGGGCCGGTCGCATGACCCATAGCGAGCTGAAAACCCTGAAAACGGTCCAGACTAAAGAAGAAGGTCCCGTTGTGCAGATGGTCAAAGGCGTGCAGGGTTTCTGGGCCGCAATATTCGGCACTTTCGCCAGCATTTTGCCGACCAAAAAACATTCTTCTTGCTCTGTGAACGGCCATGTTTTCCCTAAAGGTACGTGGGACGGTGAGTTTCCCCGTTGCACCCATTGTGGCGAGCAAATTACCACCGCCGATCAGTTTGGCGGGCGCAGATAAATTGGTTGACTGACCGGCTCAACAGCTATACCATACGTATCTATGTAATTGTCCTTTGAGCAACCGGTAATCCTTCGCTAGTGTTGAAGTCTGCAAAAAAAACAGTAGTGATTGGTGTGAGAGACTTCGCTATGCCCTGTCCACGTACAGGCAGCATCGAGGTCAACAGCGGTTATGGGCAATTATTCGGCGGGCCACTGGCTCTGGCTGCTGAAGGTCGCCAGTTGCACGGCAAGATTCAAAAAGAGCGTCAGCGTCTGTTTCCCATTTACAAGGCCGAAGCCAAGTCGGCTCATAAATTCGAAGGCGCTAATTATATTTTTAGTGTGGCCGGTCGCATTGACGGTTTTGTCGATGGTCTGATTCCAGAGATAGAAGAAATCAAAAGCTCTACCTCTCCAGTTGAGCTACTGCAAAAATTGGCCGCAGATCATGAGCATCCGTATTGTTTGCAATTGGCCACATATGCGTACATTTTATATCTTGAGCGACAAATGGTGCCGCGCACCAGATTTCTGGTTACATCAAATACTTTTGATAAAGTAGATGTGCTTGAATACGATTTTCAAGTTCCTCTCTATGAAAAATGGCTGGCGCTGCGCCTGGCAGAGCTTGAAGATGAAGTCAGAGCCGAGGAAGACGCTCGAGCTCGGCGAATGGATCTGGCTGAACGGTTGGTATTTCCATTCACTAAATTGCGTTTGGGCCAAAAAGAATTAGTTGATGAGCTGGCCAGAGATATTGAGAGCAAGCATCAGGTTTTGGTGCAGGCTCCCACCGGCCTCGGTAAAACTATAGGCGTCATCTTTCCACTATTGCAAGACAGCCTGCGCCGTGGTCAAAAACTTGTCTACGTCACTCCCAAAAACAGTCAGCATTCTGTAGCGCAAGAAGCAATAACCAGACTGCAGGAGGGTGGTGCCCCGATTAAGGCATTGACGCTCAATGCCAAAGCAAAAATGTGTTTAAAAGAAGAAGTTATTTGCAATCCGGGATATTGCGAGTACGCCCGCGACTATTATGAAAAAATGAGCGAGCATAAAGTTGTTGAGAAAATGGCTGAAATGAACAGCCTCACTGCCGATGCATTCAAAGAAATAGGACAACAGTATCAAGTTTGCCCCTTTGAGGCCTCACTAGATGCGGTGGCAGCGGCAGATGTAGTGATCGGCGATTATAATTATGTTTTCTCTCCGCGCAATACACTGGGAAGATTTACTTACAGCCTCAGTAAAACAGCGCAAAAGCCTAATTTGGTCATTGACGAAGCGCATAATTTGCCTCAGCGCGCAGTCGATTATTACAGTAAAAGTTTAAATTCAGCAGTGATTGCGAACCTCGCCCTTGAGCTGGCATCATTGCCATTTGATCAGGTGGTAGAAGCTAGAGCTGTGGTCTCTAAAATTCAGTTTGTGATTGCCAACGTTGGTCGCATGGTCGGATATAAAGAATCGCGCATCACCATTTCGCGTGATCTTTTTGGCGAGGCCCTGCCGGCTTTGCAAGACCTGGTGGTTCGTAGAATCGCCAGCAAGGCCGCTGACAGCAGCCCGGGGTCAGATCCGCTGATGGCGATCATGCACTATTTTAACGATTTTATTGATGCTGTTGATTATGAAGGTGATGAATTTTTCCACCTTTATACGCGCAATAAATTGCGCGATGGCACCATCGATGAAGCGCTGAAAGTTGTTTGCTGCGATGCGTCGGCCAAACTCAAAATGGCCCATAAAGAGTTTTCTCACGTAGTGGCATTTTCTGCCACGATCAAGCCATTTGATTATTTTGCTCAACTCTCCGGGCTGGATGACCCTGAGCTTTCTAAACGTGAGTATACAAGCCCTTTTCCTAAAGAGCATCGCAAGCTGCTTGTTATTCCTCAAGTATCGACAAAATATTCTGATCGGCAGAGAAATTTTGGCAAAATTGCCGATGGTATCGCCCGCATTGTGCAAGTCAAGCCTGGCAATTATTTTGTTTTCTTCCCCAGTTTTGCTTTTCTTGGCAGTGTGCACGATCTCATTAAAGAAAAATTGCCTAATTCTGTTTTACTGCTTAAACAAGATAGTGAAATTACTCAGGCTAAAGCCAAAAGTATTATGGAATCACTGGCTAAATCAGACTCGCCGACACTAGTATTTGCCGTACAGGGTGGGGTTTTTGCCGAAGGAGTAGATTATCCGGGCGAAATGATTATTGGTGCGATTATTGTGGGGCCGGGTCTGCCTAATTTCAATTTTGAAAGAGAGCAAATTCGACAATATTACGATAAACGCTATGGCAATGGTTTCGATTATGCCTATGTATATCCGGCCATGGCTAAAGTAATTCAAGCGGCAGGCAGGGTAATTCGCTCAGGCGATGACCGCGGTTTGATTGTGCTTATGGACCAGCGCTTTATTCAGAAGCAATATGCCGATTCAATGCCCGCCGATTGGTTCGATAAACAGGTCAGTGAGCTAGTATCAGCCAGCATCATTGCAGATATTCATTCGTTTTGGCAAAGTCAAGATCTAGCGACTACAGAGCGAGTTTTAAGTGAAACTAGCTGAAGAGAAAGTTCTATTTTTAGATTGCCAGACCACTGGTGCCACTCCAAAAACAGCGCATGTGCTTGAACTAGGCTGGTCGTTGAGTGGAGTTAGCGATTCAAAGCCTACAATAGTAAATCGGATTTTACTTCTGCCCGACGATCAAGAATTACCCTTGCGTATTCAGCGCATTACCGGCATTACAGCTGCTGATATGGCCACAGCCCACAGACCGGCAGATGTGGTGGCAGAGTTGATGGGGCAAATCGGTGAGGGTCCATTTGGACCCGTTAGATTTGTGGTGGCACATTACGCACAGTTTGAAGAAAGTTTTGTTGGGCAACTTTTTGCCGATCATGCGGTGGACGCACCATTTAAGTTTATTTGCACCTGTCAGATTGCTAAAAGGCTTTATCCTGATTTACCATCACGTGCTATCCGGGCGTTGGGTGGCTATTTCGGCTTGAGCCTTTCTGAAATGAAACGATCATCCTGTCACGTGGAAGCAACATTCTTTATCTGGCAGAGATTGCTGTCAGATTTGTCGGCGCTGGGCATTGAAGATAGCGATCAGTTGCTAGAGTGGTTGAGTAAGCCGCTGGTTAAAACTCAAGCTAAGAAAAATGCCTTTGCCATTCCGATGGAAAGACTGAAGCGGCTTGATCTGCCCGACCGGCCAGGCATCTATCGCATGCTTAATGCCGAAGGCAAAATTCTCTATGTGGGCAAAGCCACTTCGTTAAAAAGCCGTGTCAACAGCTATTTTCGTGGACGCAAAGGTAAAGATTCGAAAACCAAAGAGCTAATCAGCCAGATTTATGATGTGGCGGTGATAGTTGTGGCCACTCCGCTTGAGGCCGCTCTACTCGAAACCGATCTGATTAAACAACATGACCCGCCCTACAACAGGGCCTTGCGTGAGCGCGGCCGCTTCCTTAGCTTTTATAATCATGATTTTACTGAAAGCTCACTTAACCAGAATGCCAACTTTAAATTTGGCCCTTTTGTCAGCGATCAGTTTAAACCGCTGCTAGATTTATTGCAGGCTTTGCAGAGCGGCTCTCGGCCGCCCGAGTTATTCTGGGGTCTGGTGGGAGAAGAGGTTATTGGCGCTGCTTTCGCACTATTTTTACAAAATAAAATGCTTGTCGATTATTCTCTCCAACAAATGACTGCGAGAAAGTTTCTGGCACTGGGCATGGTGCTTCTCCGTGCCGAAGTCAATGGCTTACGCGCTCTTAAACGTGAAGAAGAGCAACTGCTGAGATTGTTAGCACTTCAATCTCAGTTGGTCGATGGCACAGAAAGTCAGTTGGCACTGGTGCAACCGGAGGGCCAGCCAGATGAGCAGCCAGATGACCAGGCAGACGAAGACGACGAAGAGCGCGAACTAGATGAAAATGATGTTCTGGAGATGATCTATGGCATTTTAATGCGTAGCGCGAAGATGCATTTGCAGGCGAAAAAGCTAACAATTTTGTTGAACAGTGGAATTGAATTTTTTGACGGTGAGCGCCGCAGTTTAACCTTTCGTAGAGGAAGCTTAGTAGCGGCTGACTATCAATGTAGGTCTGTCGACAGTGATTGTTCATGGAGCGGGCTCGATATAAACACCTATGATCGCATGCGAGTATTGCTGACTGAATTGGCCCGCGTGTCGTCTAAAAATCAGGTATCTTCTAACGGCCAGGTAACGATCGTCAGCCCATTTCAAGCCAGCGAGAAGACGTTGCTAGATCGCCATATCGACCTAATGAGTAAGCTTAGCCCTAGACGTTGACCAGCAAAATCTTCATTTTTGTCTCATTTTTCAAAGCGTGGCTATGGCCCCTGAGCGGGTATAGAAAGCTTGGTGAAGGTGCAGAGGAAGAAGTTATGTTTGCCAACCGTTGCAGAATTTATCAGCTGATTGTGACTACCGTTTCTCTGGCCAGTCTTGCATCTGCGCCCGCTGCGACGGCACAGGTCGCCGGGGCAAATCAGAGTATTTATCGCGACGAACAACAAATGCTTGGTACTGACCAGGCCATGATTAATCAATATCAGACTTCTGAAACATCGGCTGAGAACAAACTGGCTGCGGAGCAGGCGAAAACCAATGCCTACAGACTATATGCTCAAGAGCGTATTGCTCAACTCGAGCAAAATAAAAGCAAATCACCATCGCTAGCCGGTTCCAAGGCTGGTGAAATGAGGGTCTTACAGCAATGGTTAATGCAAGACAATGCTTATCGCGCTAAACAACAGGCTTATATCGACCAGTTAGACCAGTGCATCAGCAATTTGCGCACCAGTCAAACCAACACACTAGCTAATTTGAACACTGATATTAATTCTATGCGCCAGGGTGTGCAAGATGGCAAAGATCAGCAAAAATTTGAAAATCAGATGCAGATGAATCAGTTTAACGAACTAAAGAGTGAAATGGGTGCCTGTTCTTGGGGTGATACGCCGAGAGATGGTACGTACAACTCGGTGGGTGGCTACGGCTTCAATGGAGGCTATGGTTACAGCATGGGGGGAGGACGCCGCTGGCTCGGTGGCGGTCGAGGTTATTAAATATTGTCTGAAGCAGATACTAATGAAAAGAAGAAAGATAATACCGATGCTGGTGGCGACCTACCTGGCTCGCCCTCAGGTTATTCATTCTTTGTAAACGAACCAGGCAATGCTGCTTATACATTTGGTATGGATACATCTCCGCCAGATTGGTTCCATACTATGACTTCCGGCATTAGTGTTTCTGCACCTGCTCAGACTTCTGCACCTGCTCAAGCTGCCGGCACTGCGCCGACTGCTCCAGTGCCGCCTTCATCAGGACAAAATGAAAACCAGGCCAATATTGCTCAAGATGTGATGTTTTCTCAGGGCGTTACCATATCGCAAAACGCGGCGCCGACGCAGGAAGCAAAAGTTTTTGAGAATACTTTTGACTGGCAGCACACTAGTGTGGCTGAAAATGCCACCTATTCAGCAATGGCACATGTTACTCAAGATGCGTTCAATTCGCCACATACAAGTGTGTCCCAAAATGCCAGTTATTCGCAACAGGCTTCGGTGGCTCAAGACGCTTTTGCTACGCAACAATCTAGCGTGCAAGCAAGCGTTGCTCAAAATGCTTTTTCTCTCGAAGATGCCAGCGTCTCTCAAGATGCCTTCAAAATGCCTGAAGCTGCACCTTTAGCGCAAACAGTTAACTCGGGCAGCACCGCAAAAAGTGCACCAGATTTACGTGATTGGGGAGTGGTGCCACCCGCGGAGCCAGTTTATGATGCCAATCATTCTGATGCTGAAGGCTGGCCCAAGCCACGTGGGGCGAAAAGACCCAGTGAAGTAACTACCGCCCCACTGCACTTATCGGCTGATAAACGGTTTGCCAAGCTAGCTCTCACACCTGAGTTGACTGCCACCATCGATCGCATTTATACACTGGTTGACCTCGATTTTAATGGCTATGTTGATTTCTTTGAACTTTCATCGGTACTGGAAAGCGATCATCTGAGCGAGTCAGAAAAAGGCTTTGTTCGTCTTATTTATGC
>Ga0163154_10000222_pt1 | contig 86530 bp, 71 predicted proteins | sample OliLakLV19MP9P1_FD_148649 | JGI IMG/M metagenome (GOLD analysis project Ga0163154, IMG submission 148649) | Freshwater microbial mat bacterial communities from Lake Vanda, McMurdo Dry Valleys, Antarctica - Oligotrophic Lake LV.19.MP9.P1 | ecosystem: Environmental > Aquatic > Freshwater > Lake >... | reverse complement strand
TCGCCGGATTGGGCGCGCTGCCTCGTTGCGAATCGCTTGTGTGGCGCGCCACACCGCGCTCATCGCGCCTCGCATCGCATCCCAATCCGACGGCCAAAAGTCCAAGTTATTTCCTTACGAGCCCTAAGTTAAATTCGATCAGTCATTCGCACACCTCTAGTGGCGTACTTAATGATCGAAATGGATCAAATGTCAAACATCGCGTTGCAGGAGCGCGCCTATCGCAACAGCGTCGCATCCAGTTGCGTTCAGGCGCCCTTGCGGCCCCCGGTTACGCGCTCATGCTGATCGAAATCAAGTTCAGTGACGATCTGCGTGTATCCCATGTTGGCCAGCATCCCGCGCACGGCCGCGCCTTGCATCCAACCGTGCTCCATTAGCAGCCAAGCCCCGCCGCTCAAGACGCGCAGCCCCGCTGCCGCCAGTCCGGCCAAATCGGCCAGCCCATCATCCGCGGCCACCAACGCTATGCGCGGCTCGCCGCTTTGAATGAGTCCAGGCAGATGGGAATCATCCGCGCCCAGGTACGGCGGATTGGAGATGATCATGTCGACACTGTGTTCGGCCACCGCATGCAGCCAATCTCCGCGCCAAAAGTGCACCGCGGCGCACAGGTCTCGCGCATTTTTCGATGCCACGCGCAGCGCGCTGGCGCTGTAGTCAACGGCATAGACCGTACTGTCTGGTCGCTGCAGCGCAAAACTCACCGCTAACGCACCTGATCCGGTGCCCGCATCTAACACCACGCCGGCTCGTGTTACGGGCCACCGAGCAAGCGCGGCCTCCAGCAAGGTTTCGGTGCCAGCACGCGGAATCAAAACGCTGTGATCCACCTGAAAACGACGCCCGTAGAACTCGCGCTCACCCACCAGATAAGCATAGGGTTCGCCGCTGCAACGGCGTTGCCAGAGCAACGCGAAAGCGCGGGCATGGTGCTCGGCAACCGGATCGCTTAAGCGCGCATACAATCCGGCGCGGTTGCGCCCCAGCACAAACGCCAACAGACACTCCGCATCCAGCGCCTCCACGCCCGGCGGTGCCATCGCTACTGCGCCCCGCAACAGCGCGGATAAGCTTGTTTGCCCTGTTAGGTCTCGTTCCGTCACGCAGTTTGCGCCTCCTAGAGGATGTTCTGAGGATATGCTCGCCGCACTTATTTGCCGACACCCTGCCATGCGTCTTAGCTCCGCCCTGTTGGCGATTTCTGCGCTTCTTTGCACTTCGCTGGATGCCTATGCCTGGGGGAAAACCGGGCACCGCATCGTTGGCGATCTTGCGCAAGCGCGCCTGAACCCTATTGCGAAGGCCGCGGTCAGCCAGTTATTGCAGGGTGAAGCCGACCCCACGCTTGGCGGCATCGCTAGCTGGGCGGATTATGTGCGCGAATCGGTGCCCGAGTACCAATGGACGGTACCGCTACACTGGGTGAATTTTGAAAAAGACCAGTGTCATTACCATGCGAACACCAATTGCAAAGAGGGTTTGTGTGTGGTCGGGGGCATTGAGCGTTTCAGCAAGGAACTTGCCGATCTCTCGTTACCACTGGAGCGGCGCCGCGATGCGTTGAAATTCGTCGTGCATTTTGTCGGCGATATACACCAGCCCTTACATGCAGGTTTTGCCTTCGATCGCGGTGGCAACGATTTTCAAATCAGTATCCAACGCGAGGGTTGGAACCTGCATTCGGTATGGGACAGCTTGATTATCGACAGCTTAAAAATCGACGCCCAGAGCTACCTAACGCGACTCGATCAGCAAGCATTGACCAGCGAGTCCTCACAGATCGTCGCAATTTCAGCCCCATCAAACTGGGCGGAAGAGTCCTGCCAGATTATGCAGCGGGCAGATTTTTATCCACCACGCCACAAAATCACCGGACGCTACCTGGAAGCCAAACGCCCGCAGGCTGACCAACGACTAAAATTGGCTGGGGAACGGCTCGCAAGCTTGCTCAATCAAATTTTGGGTGGTGGTTGAAGCATGACCCAGGATTATATTCTAGCAGCCTGTCGGACTTTCCTCGCGAGTGCGCGCAAAGCCCGACAGGCTGCTAGGCTTATTCAAATCCATAACGCAATAACACGGCCGGGACATGCATCACAATGCAATGAATCGCACCGGCCAAGCTGATTATGCTGGAGCAGTTCACTGGCACAATCTGACGGTTTGGGAAGGCTTGCTGAAACACATTCGCCGCGTTGGCATTCTCTACCTCATAACCATTAAAACGGCACGTCAATACGGTTCTATTCAAGACCACGGCATTCGCGTAGGTGTAGTGTGAATTGTTAGCGCGCCAGCCGCCAATCCGCAGAACCGTTTTGCCGCGCGTGGCCAACAAAGCAGCCATTTCCTCGGCAACCTGCCGTGGGGCCGTGTAAACGCCACCGCTGTTTGGATATTCGTTGATGATCACTTGATTATTATCAGCTGGCAGCATCCACATATCAATGTGCTGAGTCGAATCAAAACTTACCGGCAGGGGATTGGTGATAGTTAAGTCCAAACCCTGGTATGCGAAATAATAATCCTTAATCTGTTGCGCCCTTAAACCCGGATTTTCATTAACAATCAAAGAGGTCATATAGGCAGTTCCATCTTCAAACAGATGAAAATTGCCTCCGCCATGGGTGAGTGGCAGATCAAATTTTGGCTCATTCCATTGTTGGGCGATGACGCCAGGAATGGCGTTATCCTGCGGACGGGGACGGTTGTAAACGTGGTCCACAATCGCGCGCCGACCTGCGTTGTCGATATAACGCGGGCCATAATCGCGAATCCAAACTGAATCGCTATTGGCCACCACAAATTGAACTTGGTTCATATTGGCGCCGGCGTTGGTCAAGGTTGAAGTCGCCGAGCTCAGCAATCCGCTGGATACCACCACATAGAGCTTAAAGCTGGACTCATTATTGGTGGCGGCAACCGCCATTTCGGTCAATAGCGCATTCTGTGAGCCCCAGCGAATCAGCAAGCCGGCGTTTCTTTCGTATTCTGCGGGGGTATGCACTTCGCCAAGCGGCGGTGCCAATGGCATTCTCGACAAATCCGGCAGCCGCCAGCTCGCCTGCTCTGCGCTGCTTAACCCGCGCGGCAAGGTCGGCTCGTCGTCTTTAATCGTCGCCAAAAACGTAGGATCAGCCAAACGCAATTCCTGCGCGGAAATAGTCGCCGACAGGAAGATGGCCACAATACAGATCAAACCTTGAATTCGACACATAGATTTGGCCACCTGATAACCCTGATTGAACGCAGCTAATTAGCCAACAGTGATTCGCTAACTGATAAAATTCTGTCTAACCCAAAACCTAGATATTCATACAAAACCTTGTCCGGAGCCGATGCACCGAAGCGATCCATTCCAATGACGGCGCCGTCTAAACCCACATATTTGCGCCAATAATCGGCGATGCCAGCTTCAATTGCGACACGTTTGCGGCACCAATTTGGTAAAACTGACTCGCGGTAAGCCAGTGGCTGCGCATCAAACGCTTCTGCGCAGGGCATGGATACCACGCGAATCGCATATCCCTGCGTTGCCAAAGTTCGCGCAGTTTGCATCGCCAAATCCAATTCCGATCCAGTGCCGATCAAAATCAGGTCAATTTTGTCGGTCGCCGTGTCTAAAAGTACATATCCACCGCGTGCGATGGCGGCAATCTGTTCTGCGCTGCGGATCTGATGCTGCAGATTCTGCCGCGAAAACGCCAAACAACTGGGGCCGTCACGGCGTTCCAACGCGACTTTCCAGGCCACCGCCGATTCAACCGCATCACAGGGCCGCCAGACGCGATTGTTGGGGATGTAACGCAGACTCGCCAAATGCTCAACCGGCTGATGCGTGGGGCCATCCTCACCGAGCCCAATGGAGTCGTGCGTATAGACATGCACCACGCGCGCGTTCATCAGCGCGCTCATGCGCACCGCGTTGCGCGCATAATCAGAAAACACTAGGAAGGTCGCCGTGAAAGGCAGCAAACCGCCATGCAGTGTTAGTCCATTGGCTATCGCGGTCATGCCAAACTCACGCACGCCGTAATAGATGTAATTGCCATCGTCGTGGGTTTGAATATCCCGACTGGCTTTAACAATTGAATAATTGGAATGCGCCAAATCCGCAGAACCGCCGATTAGTTCCGGCACTACCGGGACTAGGACTTCAAGTACCCGCTGGCTGGCTTTGCGTGACGCAATGGACGCGCCTTCGCGATTGAATTGCGCAATAAGCAGGTCTATCGCCTCGCCACATTCCGGCGGCAAATCGCCGGCCATACGGCGCGCAAATTCGGCGGCCAATTCTGGATAGGCATTTTGATAAGCCGTGTAAAGCGCTTCCCAGTCGCGCTGCCAGCCGGCCCCAGCCACGCGCGCATCGTAGGCGGCGTAAATGTCCGGCGGAATCACAAATGGCGCGTGCGGCCAATTGAGCACCGCCCGTGTTGCGGTGATTTCATCTTTGCCGAGCGGCGCGCCGTGACTGGCTTCACTGCCTTGTTTTTGTGGCGAGCCAAAACCGATCACCGTCTTACAGCAAATCAGCGTGGGTCGGTTTGGATCAGCAGCCGCGGTGACCAGCGCAGCCTTCAGCGCTTCTGCGTTGTGGCCATCCACATCCGGGATCACTTCCCAGCCGTACGCCGCAAATCGCAGCGGCGTGTCATCGGTAAACCAGCCTTGCACCTTGCCGTCGATGGAAATCCCGTTGTCGTCATACAACACAATGAGCTTGCCTAGCTTCAGTGTGCCTGCCAGAGACGCCACTTCATGGGAGATGCCCTCCATCAAGCAGCCATCGCCGATAAACACGTAGGTGTAGTGATCGACCAATTCAAACCCTGGACGATTGAAGCGCCGCGCCAGGATTTTCTCGGCCAGCGCCATACCGACTGCATTAGCCAAACCTTGACCCAGCGGCCCCGTGGTGGTTTCGATACCTGGCGTTTCATGCACTTCCGGATGGCCCGGCGTTCTTGAATGCAATTGCCGAAAACGCTGTAACTGTTCAATCGGCAGATCGTATCCGGTCAAATGCAGCAAGGCGTAGTGCAGCATTGAGCCGTGGCCGTTGCTAAGCATAAAACGATCGCGATTGCACCAATGCGGATCGCTTGGGTTGTGGCGCAGAAAGTCGTTCCACAACACTTCAGCAATATCAGCCATGCCCATGGGCATGCCCGGATGACCGGAATTAGCTTTTTGGACGGCGTCCATGGCCAGCGCACGAATGGCATTGGCAAGATCACGGCGGCTGGGCATCGGCGAGGCTCCACAAGAGTACTATGGTGAGGCCGGGCATTCTGCCGCAATGCGGCTTTGCTGTCCCTTGATCAAAGCAATCTCGGGCCATCTCAGCACTAAGGGCTCGTTCGTCAATAACTTGGACTTTTTGCTCGCCGGCTTGGGCGCGCTGCTTCGTTGCGACTCGCTTGTGGGGCGCGCCACACCGCGCTTATCGCGCCTCGCATCGCATCCCAATCCGACGGCCAAAAGTCCAAGTTATTTCCTCACGTGCCCTAAGGGCTCGGAGCCCCCAGGTGAACGGTAGCCGACTCAAAAGCGCGCTGCAAACCTATGGGCCATGTGCCCTTCAGCTGCAAAGCGGATCCTACGCTTCGCCAGATGCTGTGGCTCCCCTTTTACTTTGAAGAGAATTTCCAATGCGATCAACTACTCTCCTTGGGCTGACGCTGGCCGCCCTGTTGTCGCCCGGTTTGGCGCTCGCCGACATGGGTCTGTACATGGACGGCGCAGTGGGTCGAGCCTCGGTGGATGACCAAGGCATCGACGACAATGACACCGGATTCCGCGTGGGCGCCGGCTGGCGTTTTGTAGAAAATTTTGGCGCTGAAATTGGCTATCTCGATTTGGGCGAAGTTGGTGAGGAAGTTGCGGTTGGCGGTGCCACGGCTTCCGTTGAAACGGACGGCTTCTATGCGGGCGTAGCAGGCAAGATTCCGCTGTATGACGCCAATACGGGCGTTTATCTGAGCGCTCGCGCAGGTTTGTACTTCTGGGACGCAACTGGCCGTGTGCGTAGCGGTGCGACCAGTGTGCGCTTGGATGAGAGCAGCAACGACCTTTACTTCGGAGTTGGTGCTGGTTATGACTTTAACGAACAGTTTGGCGTGGGCGTGGCCTACGATCGTTACCAAGTAGGCGATGAAAGTGCCGACTTGAACTACGGCTTGCTGTCTTTGACCGGTGAAGTTCGCTTCTAAGTCGATCGCTATAGGCTTCCGGGCGAGCAATCGCCCGGTAGCTAAATACTGAGCAACACCTCATTGACGAGCATGGGATCGCTGACCATCGGGTCTTGCGGCCGTCCGACCAACCAACCTTGCAAAAATCGCACGCCATAAGCGTTAAGCGCGCGCGCTTGTTCGATGGTCTCAACGCCTTCGGCAACCATTTCGGCTCCCAGACCGTGTAACAGGTTGACGATGCCTTGCACTAACGCAGCTGCCTTCAAATCGCCTGGCAAGGGTTTTACGAAGCTCTGATCGAGTTTGATTGTGTCAAAATTGAGCCGATGTAAATGCCCCAGACCGGAATGACCGGTGCCAAAGTCATCCAGGGCGACGCCAATTCCGTGCACGCGGCAGCGGTCAATCAGTTCGGAAACGCGCTCGTAATCCAAAGCCAGACTCTCGGTGATCTCCGCCTTCAGTCGACTCGGATGCAAACCGGCCTCGCGCGCGGTTCGCGCAAGCAGGTCAGCAAAATCGGGCACCAAAGACTGCCGTGCAGAAATGTTGACGGCGATCCAAGGTTTGGCTGACTGTTTTAGTCTCGCGTCGACTTCAGCCAGAATTTGGCAAGAGCGCCGCAACGCGTAATGTCCCACTGGCACGATCAATGATGTTTCTTCAGCCAGGGCAATGAACTCAGACGGTGATACCGGCCCGCGGGTCGGGTGGTCCCAGCGTACTAGCGCCTCAAATCCGGCAATGCAGCGCAGCCTTAAGTCGAAGATGGGCTGGAAAACTACGCGCAGTTCGTCGCGATCTAGTGCCTCAAGCAGTTCACGCTCTAGGCGAAACTTGTCTGCAACGCGACGCTTGTGGTCCACTTCTGTCGAGTCTTCAACATCTGGCTCATCGAGAACGCCAACTCGGGCCGCACGTAAACCGCGTCGGTAGCGAGATAGCAGACTGATAACCAAACCACGCAGCACTGGATCCGCTTCGTCCAAGCGCTGACGTAACTGATCCGCGCGAATTTCAGTTGCGCTCACTTCGGTCAAAGCATCGGCGCTCGCACTTCGTGCTGCGCGGTCAATTACCGCCATCTCACCCAAGATTTCACCGGGGCCCAAGAAACTCAAGGTAAGCCGTTGCGAACCTTGGGTAGCCCAAATTTCGATACGCCCCGACTCAATCAGATAGGCGACGTCGGGCGGGTCACCCTCCGTGAAAATACGTTCGCCTGGCGCGAATACTCGTCTGGCGCTGGGCGATTGCATGTGGTTTCCCGTGTGCTTAGGGCGGATAAGGATAGCTAAGCCAAAGCGCTAGTGCCGTGTATGAGGCAACAAAAAGGGGCCTCTTGCGAGGCCCCTATCGTTTCACAATGTTGCTATTGGATCAGTTGCAGAGCGGTGAGAAGAAGATCGAGCACAGATTGATACCTTGGAAGGTGACTGTGGTGCTCGGACTGCCGCCCGCCGCCGTGAACGTACAGATACCGCTCGCAGTGCCCTGCGGTTGGTCTAGGTTGATTGCAGAGACACGTGCCGTCGTTTCACCCGCGGCATTGGTGATGCCGGGTGGGATCGTCAACTGCAGCTGCGCACCACCCGCACCTACGCACACACCCGTAATAAGCACACCGGGGATGGGTTGACCGTTGCCATTCAGAAGCCGCAGCAGAATCGGTCCACCATTGCCGCCAAAGAAGGCTGACGGGAATGCCTGTAAGAACGAGATCGTCGGCGCGATCACAGTGACAACCGCTGTGCTACCCACTCCAGAGAAGGTGATGACCGGCGCTTGCACCGCGTTTGCCACACCTGCGGTAACAACCGTCGCTGTAGTACAACCATTCGAGCCGGTTGGGGCCGTCAGGGTTCCTCGGTTTGACTGACCATCGACCGTGGTTGTGGTCGATGGATTGGCCACAGTGAAGCCAATTTGCACACCTTGAATTGGCGCACTCAAAGCATCTTGCGCGCAAACCGTGACCGGGACCGAGCGGTTAGCAGGGATCTGGTTCGGAGAAGCAGTCAAGCTGCCGCTGAGAATCGGATTTCCACTGCCGTCTACGATGCGGGCAGCGCCTGGGAACACGATCAACTCTGCATCGGTCACCAGTTCTGCTACGCCCTGCACCACTTCGCCTGTGCCACGCGCCCAGATCGCCGCCAGCCTGCCCAATTGATTCACCGGATAGTTCATCGTGGTTGTCGCCACACCCAGTGTATTAGTCAGCACGTTAGGAGTGATATTTGCCACGGTGGCTTTTCCGATTACGTAGGGCAATACCGGGCCGTTGTTGACGACCACGCCGGTGTCGTTGTTGAAGTTGAAGCGCTGGGTGATGTTCAAACTGGTCGGTCCATTGATCCGTTCGATCCGTCGAGCACTCTCCAAATCCCGATTGGCATTGGACTGTTCGCCAAACACCAACAAGGTGTCACCGGGACCTGCACCACCGCCCGCCGTGGTAAATGCGCCAGTGGGTGCAGTGAACAAAGAGCCACCTTCCTCCGGATCGCCATCGCCGCCGCTGAGTAAGAAGCTGCCGGGACCGCTAGCCGGAAACCCAGCCGCGGGTGAATCAATCAAACCGAAATCGATGGGGGTATTCGGCAACACTGGATTACCCTGGCGATCGGTTGCAAGGACACTGATGGTCAAGCTGTAGGTGCCGTTTGGATCGGTTGGAATGGTCGTTGATGCGCCAATCGGTGCAACACCGCCGGAAACTCGGTTAATGCGCAGAGCGTTGACGTTTGGCGAGGTGATCTTCAACGAGAACAACTTGCCGTCCGACACAATGACCGTGAGCTCCCGAGTGACGGGCGACCTGATGCCATTGTCCACGTTGTTGTCAGCCGCATCCGCGGTAACTCGGACAAGAATCGTGCCCTGCCGATTGCCAGCAATCAGCGTAGCGCCTGCAATACCTTGGGTGGTTCGCGTCCGAATGGTACGTCCTTCGACATTCACACCAGCCCCGTTTATTCCACGGAACAACTCCCCGCCACCCGCACCCGGTTCGACAATTTCAAACTGAGTGTTGTTGAAGGTTGCAGTGACCGGTGGATCAGGGATCAGCGCTGCCGCTGCATCGGTAATTCGTGCCTGCATGATCAGCGTGTTATTGCCACCCGAACCCTGCACATACAGGCTCGTCTGCTGCCGGATGATCTCAATGTTGGCCGGCAACTGCACTGCCTGTGCAACGATTGTGAACACCTGCTGCTCAGAGAGCGTCCGGCCCGTGTCCGGATCAATCGCGGTCACGGTCAAGGTGAACGGCCCGGGCTGCGTTGCTTGTCCAGGCACGTTGAACGAGTGCACAAAGATGGTCTTCTTACCCGCGACTACCTGTGCGGGTCCGGCGCCACGCAACGCGAGGAACTCGTTTTCAGGGGTCGCAGGATCATCCAACTCGGACCACGCCGAGTCGGTGATCGGGTTCAACGAGATGTTCATTGCACCCGAGTTAAGCAACTCACCCCGCGTGTTGCGACGCGTGATGGTGACTTCCGTGACGAACGGGGATCCCCAGAACGGTTCGATACCAAAGACGTTGGCTGGTAAAGTTGTCCGCACTGGATCAATCAGGATGCGTTTGAACGGCGCCGGGCCTTCGGTGATCGTGAACGGAATGTCCAAGCGCAGCGTGCGAGACGGCACTTCCGGGTCCACCGTCGAAGCCGTAATGATCACTGGGCCGGCATCTAACTGCGAGTGCAGGAAGAAGGTTGCGCGACCACCTGTGGTCTCGGCGTTGATCACGCCAAAGTAGGTGGTGAATTCATTGAGTGTGGTGGTTTCAGGGTCATCAAGTCGCGACAACACCAAGCTGCGCACGTTATTGGTGCGCAAATTGACATTGGTGCCATCCGGGACGATCTGCCCGTTGGCCAAAGTCACCTGAATATCCAACTGCACCCAATACGGAGAGTTGTTTTCAGGCGGAATCTCGCCGCGATTGGTGGGCAGTGAGTTGATGCCGCCGGCCACGTCGAAGCTGATAATCCCCGGCACTGGGCCGGGCAAGGTGAACACAACGTCTCGCGTCACCCGTTCCACGATCGGTGCGCTGTTAACGCACTCCAGTCGGTAGACGACCGTACCACCAGTGGCGATGTCTTGCGTGGGGACCACCGATCGGCGTGCCGACGCCGGCACAACGGTTGCAGTGCCTGTGCCTTCGCGCAGTGTGCAACTGTCGACATTAGACGCTGACCAAACCAGCTCTGCCGCGGTGCCACTCGGCCCAGTACTTGGACTGATAGTGAAGGAATTGATCACCGGCGGATTTAGCGTAATGGTGAACACCACATCCCGCGTGACCGCTACCGGTGTTGACTCGCTGTTTTGGCAACGCAACCGGAACACCACTGCGCCTGGAGGGCCGACCATCGTAACTGAGCGCAACGCAGTGGTCGGTACTGCAACAGGCTCAGCTGCGCCCTGCGCTAAGGTGCATGAAGACACATTGCTGGTGGTCCACTGCAACTGTGTGACGGTACCGGCCAAACCAGTGCTTGGTGTCAGCACAAAGGTGTTGATCTGAGGAATACCAGTCACAATCGTGAAAACAGCGTCGCGCGCAACGCTTTCGTTAGTCGCGTTTACACAGCGAAGCCGAAAAACTACCGGTCCTGCATCACCAGTGACGGCAACTGACCGTCGCCCGGAAATCGGCACGTCGATCGGGGTGGCAGCGCCCTGAGCAATCGTGCAAGTGGCCACATTGGAGGCAGCCCAGTCAAGCTGAGTTACAGTTCCAGATGTTCCGCGATCGGGAGTGGCCAAGAACGAACTAATACGGGGTGCGTCAACCGTAATCGTGAAACTGACGTCACGAGTTACGACGATCGGCGTGGCATCCGCACTCTGACAACTCAATCGATAAACCGTGGTGCCAGCCGGGCCTGTCGGGGTGACCGTTTGCCGACCTGAGAGCGACACCACTGTGGGGACCGCCGATGCTGTTACGTTAGTGATGGTGCAGGATTGCGCGTTTGATGTAGACCAGTCCAACTGCGCAGCAGTGCCGCTCACGCCGCGATCCGGGCTGATGGTGAACGAATTGATGCGCGGAGTTTCCGTGACGATAGTAAAGGTCACGTCGCGCGTCACGGCGACCGGTGTGCCATCGCCGTTCTCACAGCGTAAGCGATAGACCGTAGTTCCGACAGGACCGGTTGGAGTAATGGTTTGACGACCAGACAAAGGCACCGATTGGTCATTAATTGTGCAAGTCCGCGCGTTCGACGTTGACCAGTCGAGTTGCGCGGTACTGCCGCTCAGACCCCGATCCGGGCTCACCGTAAAAGAGTTAATGCGCGGTGGATCTACAAGGATCGTGTAGGTTAAATCGCGCGACAAAAACGTGCTGTTCGGCCCCAGACAAGTGAGACGCAGCACGTACGGGCCGGGGGCTCCAGTGATTGTCCTCGTCTGACTACCAGACAAGGGCCCTTGCTCAGCTGCGGTTCCGTTTACCTGAGTTTCGCAAGTTGTTGCGTTAGTCGAAGCCCACTCCAGGCGCGTAGTAGCGCCAGATGGCCCGCGATCCGGTGTGGTCGTGAAGAAGTTGATCGTAATGGTGGGTGGAACAAATGCATCTCCGCTCGGCCCACCGCCACCTCCACCGCACGCGGCCAGAGTTGCAGTTGCCAGGCCGATGCCAAGCAGTTTCTTCCAGGCGCTCATCGTCGCTCTCCTGATACTCATCTTGATGCTCATTTGGCAATAGGGCGTTGGATTATTTGGAGTCGACCAGAATTTTCGGTGTCACGAAAATCAGCAACTCCACCTTGCTATTAGTACGATTCTTATTGCGGAACAGGTTGCCAATCCCTGGGATGTCGCCAAGTACCGGCACCTTAGTTAGATCGTCGTTGCGTTCAAATTCATAGATCCCACCGAGTACCACGGTTTGACCGTTGTCGACCAAGGCACCCGTTTGCACCTCGCGCCGGTCAATCGTGGGAATGCGCGACGTCGGGGTAGTAATAAAGCCAGCGACGTTGTCTTTTTTCACTTTCAGGGTGAGAAACACTCGGCCGTCCGCCGTGATACGCGGCGTGACTGCGAGTTCCAAAAGAACCTCTTTGAAGGCAACAACCGACTTAAGAACACCACCGGTAATTTCGACAGTCTCGTAACCGACGTCTTGACCTTGGCGAATGACAGCCTCTTGTTGATCCGAGGTAATAACCTTCGGGCTTGACAACAATTCGCCGCGACTCTCCGCTTCCAGAGCTGACAATTCCAAATCGAGAATGTAATCGGCGCCCAAAATGGTCGCAGCGAACGATCCTGCTCCGGAATCTACTACAGGTAAATTGAAGTTGAGGCGCCCAGGCGTAGCCGGAGCGATAACGCCCGCTCCTGAATCACTGCCAATCCCCAGTGGATTTGCTGGTCGTCCTGCGAGCCGATTGGCCAGCCCGACACCGACCATTTGGTTGGTTGCAGCCAAGGTACCGCCGACGGTGATTAGATTACCGTCACCATCCTGCCGAGCTCCAGAGACCCCGAAGCGCGCACCAATCTGGTTGCGGAAACCCTCTTGAGCGATGACGATACGCGCTTCGATTAAAACTTGCTTAACCGGCTTATCGAGCATTGCAATCAACGATCGAACCTTTGCAACTCGGTCGGGAATGTCGGTGACAATAAGGGTGTTAGTGCGCACGTCAAAGCTAACTGAACCTCTGGGCGACAAGACGCCGCGCGTGGTTGACGTTGACGACTGTGTCTGAGACCCACCAGTCGCAGCCACGAGGTTATCGGTAGTCAACAGCTTTGCAAACTCTTCTGCCTTGCCATAACTGACCGAGATGTAGTCAACAACCACCTCAGAGCGGTCCTCCATAGCAATTCGAGCATCCTCAAGCGCCTGTTCCCGTTCAGCGATTTCCTTTGTGGGAGCAACCCAGACGACAGTTCCATTGCGTCTCTTATCTAGACCCTTCGCCTGTAAGATGATGTCGAGTGCCTGATCCCACGGCACATTAACTAACCGCAGGGTGACGTTGCCTTGCACAGAATCGGCAACGACGATATTGAGTTCGGACACGTCAGCGACCAGCTGCAGCACGGAGCGCACTGGAATGTCTTGGAAGTTAAACGTAACGCGGTTGCCGCTGTAAACCGGTGGATCACTTGCAGCGCGTTTTTTCGGTGCCTCGCGCTTCGGTGAGATCTCGACTACATATTCGCTGCCGGCTTGATAGGCGAGTTTTTCGTAATCAGGTGCCGAGGTTGTGAAGGACATTCGCGTCCCGCTGCCCTGCGGCTGCACGTCGATCGATTCGACTGGCGTGGCAAAGTCAACCACATCCAGCTTGCGTCGGAACTTGTCAGGCAGAGCCACATTGGGCAGATCGAGAACCAATCGACCGCCTTCTTCGCGAAGGTTGGCATTGGCATTGTCGCCCGAGAAGGCAAGTATTAAGCGTCCTTCGCCCGCTTTGCCACGTCGAAAGTCCACGGCGGTGAGCTCCAATTGAGCTGCGCCAGAAACAATCTTCGCCGGATCGAGCGGTGCTTTTGACGTGACAACATCGGCAAAGCCGTTCTGCACGCTCAAGACGAAAGTCTTGCCCTCTCGGCGGAAGGCATAAGGTGCTGATCTAAACAAATCGATCACCACGCGCGTGCGACCGCCTGCTTCGACCGCCGTCAAGCCTTTGGCAGCACCCGTGGCAATCGACAACATTCGAGTTTCGAATTGATTCGCGGTGTCCGGCAGATCAATTGCTATGCGCGGTGGATCGCTGGTAGCAAAGACCTTTGGCTCTACGGTTCCACTTTCCAATTCCAATACAACGTCAACCGCTCCACCAGGCAAAGGCTGGAAGCTGACGTTTCTTAGAACATCAGAAGCGTGTGCCGTACCGGCGGTAAGGAAGCACAGAGCTGCGAGGCCCAGGATTTCCGCCTTCCGGTATTGTTGTTGGAGCTTCGGCCCGAAATATCTCGCGAGCATGCGCGAGAGGCTCTTCTCAGTCATGTCAACCCCCAAAAGGCATCCATCATTCATCGTCCAGAGCAATCGCGGAACGGCGTTCTTCCCAGCCACCGAGTCCGTTCGGGAAAAGCTCCACCAACTCAATTCGATCCTCGTAGACACCGAGAACCCGTCCATCGTTCTGACCGAGGTGTGCGTTCGGCTTAATGCGATGAACCACGCCGGTCGGATCTTTCACCAAACCGAAAATGTCGGACTCAGACCCCATGGTCCCGACCATATCTAAACTGTCGAGCGGAAAACCCTCCAGCTCTTCTTTGCGGCGGTCACGATTGGGGCGGGGCCCGGTGCCCGATGCCGAGGCATCTGGCTCGTCACGCCGATCCGCAGCGACTCGCGCGAATGGATCGCGCAGCTCATCAGCAGCATATTCGAAAGTTTCAAATTCTTGCATTTTAGGCAGAGGCGGCAGCGGCTTTCCGGGGCGTTGTTTAACGTCCGAGATGTAAGCATCCAATTCGCTCCGACTTTGAGCGCAGCCACCTAACAGCGCGATGATCGCGCCGATACCAACTATGGCGAGGGCGCGGCTCATTTCGGACTCCTAACCTGCGGAGCAGCCGAGGGCTGTTCGTCTTCGTCTAGGTAACGATAGGTTTTCACCGTACCTTCTAAAATTAATTGCCCGACAGGGGCGTCTGCGCTGCGCGTATTTAGCTTTAAGCTAATGTCGTGCATGGTCAAAATCACTACCCGCGGTAACGACGCCACGCCGCTGACGAAGGCGCCAAACTGGTGATAGGTACCGACCATTCGCAAGGATATTGGCTTCTCAGCATAGAAGTCTTTGGTAATCTCTGGCTGAGGCTCGAACAGCTCGTTTGATATGCCAGCCGCTAACGCAGTCTGCGAAATGTCCACCAGGAGATCAGGCATTTCGGTTTTACCGGGCAGTTGGCGCAGCATCTGCTGCAATACCAACTCGATCTGCTGAAGCTGCTCGCGATAAGCTTGTAGGTTGGATGCCCGTTCCTGCTTCTGCTCAAACTCCGTGCGAATCTGGCGTTCTTTGGAGACTAAGCCATCAAATTCCTCGTGCCGCGGATTGAAATACATGTACCAGCCTAGGCCGCAGATAAGCGCGAACAGAATGCCAGCGAAAACCGCTTGCACAGCTACCGGCGAGGAACCGAGGTTGTTAACGTCGGCCTTTCGAAGATCGTCGATCAAACTCATGGACGCGCTCCTCCAGACATTGAAACTACAGCCTCAACTTCATCTTTCTTGCTGTTGGGGTCTTCGAGATTGACCTTCAACGAGAAAAGGTAGGGCACGGCCTTGTCTTTACCTACCGCTTCAATCTTGATGATCTCAGCTTCTTTCAACCAAGCGGACGAATCGAGGTTTCTCATATACGCCGACACCCGCGCGTTTGACTGCGCCACGCCTTCCAGCGTCAATGTTGCTCCACCCTGCTTGATTGCGTTTAGCTGCACACCATCTGGCAGGGTTCTTACTAACTCATCAAACAAATGAACCATTTGTGAGCGGGTCGCTTGCAACTGTTCGATGATTTCTTTGCGTGCAATGAGACGGTCGCGTTGCCGATCAAGTTCTTCGATTTCTTTGATTTGCGCATCAAGTGCCGTGATCTCGCGGGCGATTGCGGCATTCCGCTCGGTCTGCGCATCAATCTGTGTGCCGATGTACCACAGGCTAGCGAACACCACCAAGATAGCCGCGACTGCCGAGGCACCAAGCAAAACATAGAACTCTTGCTGGCGCTGTTTGCGACGCTCCTCGCGCCAGGGTAATAGGTTAATTCTGGCCATTAGTCGAAGCTCCTGAGCGCCAGGCCGCATACGATCATTAGCGCTGGAGCATCAGCAGCTAATGATGAAGCCTGAATCTTGGAAGAGACCGCCATGTTTGCGACCGGCGACGCAACTAGTGTTGGGACACCGAGTTGCTCTTCGACAAGTTCTTGCACACCGCTGATGGAAGCGCAACCGCCAGCCAAGATAATCTGGTCGACGCGATTGAACTCACTGCCGGCGAAAAAGAACTGCAGCAAACGACTGACCTGCTGGACCATTGCTTCTTTGAATGGCTCTAGCACTTCGATCTCATAACTCTCCGGCAACCCACCCTGGCGCTTGGCGAGCCCCGCTTCTTCGTAGGACAGCCCGTAACGCCGCATTACTTCGTCAGTGAGTTGCTTGCCCCCGAACACTTGCTCGCGCGTGTAGATTGAGCGTTGATTGCGCAGGACATTGAGCGACGTCATAGTGGCGCCGACATCAACAATTGCAACCAAACCGTCACGCCCTGCAGGCATTTGGTCGGCGATCAATTGGTAGGCGTTTTCCATGGCAAAGGCCTCAACATCGACGACTTTGCCCGTTAACCCGCCCAACTCCAGCGCAGCAATGCGCAGGTCCACGTTTTCTGTCCGCGAGGCTGCGAGCAGTACGTTGACGCTTTCCGGGTTGTCCTTGACCGGCCCCAAAACCTCGAAGTCCAAACTGACTTCTTCGATAGGGTACGGGATGTATTGGTTTGCCTCGGTTTGGATCTGGTCTTCCAGATCTTCCTCGCTGAGATCGGCGGGCATCTGGATCACCTTGGTGATCACAGCAGACCCGGCAACCGCTGCGGCGGCAAACTTAGTTTTTACGCCCGAGCGTTGGACTGCTCGTTTGATCGCCTCACCCACCGCCTCAACTTCGACGATGTTTTTCTCGACCACGGCGTTGGGGGGCAGTGGTTCTACTGCGTAATGTTCCACGCGGTAGCGTCCCCCAGATTGACTGAGCTGCAAGAGCTTTACGGCCGTCGAACTGATATCAACCCCAACCAGCGACGGCCTCTTCGGCGTGAACAGACCCACGGGTTTTTCCCCTTCCGACGAGCCCTTACGAGCGATTCGTGTGCTTCTACATTAAATCCCAAACTCAAGTGCTTGGCAACATGAACTTTGTCGTAATGCTCACACATTTGCTCCCGATCCGCCGATTCAATTGGCGGTCCTTGTCCGGCCCACTCGACCGTTCGGGGGTCGGGCGCTCTGCAAGTGAGAGCGGACCTTAGCGGATGTCGCGCAAGCACGGGCAGCTTTACTGGACCTGACGCACAGTTCTTGCCGCCCATGTCGAGCCACATGTTGAAACTGGCCGGTCAAGCTAGAATCAGAGGTTCGCTTTGCGGGAACCGTTTCGAATGAAAGCTTGGCTTCGACCTCTGCGTTGGCTGTTGTGGTTGTGTTTGGCTTTTCTTGTGGTCGGGTCGGTGGCCGTGCTTCTGGTTTACCGCCACTACGCCCCAGAACTTCCTGATGTTGCGCAGTTGCGCGATATCCGATTTCAGGTTCCGCTCAAGATTTTCTCGCGTGATGGCAAATTGATCGCCAATTTTGGCGAGGCGCGACGCGTGCCCACCGCGATTGCTGATGTGCCAGAGTTGTTGAAGCACGCTTTCATAGCCACTGAGGATGAGCGTTTCTATCAACACCCCGGTGTCGACTACCAGGGCATGGCCCGTGTTGGCTGGGAGTTTGTAAGGGCGGGTGGTGAGTTTGGGTCTGGCGGTAGCACGATCACGATGCAACTTGCGCGCAACTTTTTTCTGACCCCTGAACGCAAGTTCGAGCGCAAGCTAAAAGAAATCCTGCTCGCACTAAAGATTGAACGAGAACTGAGCAAAGATGAAATCCTCGGACTTTATCTGAACAAAATTTTCCTCGGCAATCGCTCCTATGGCGTCGCCGCTGCGGCACAGGCGTACTACGGCAAATTGCTCGGTGAATTGACACTGCCGGAAGCGGCGATGATTGCGGGTTTACCCAAGGCACCATCGGACCTAAACCCTATCCAGAACCCGCAGCGTGCGCTGGAACGGCGCAATTACGTGTTGATGCGGATGCGCGAGGTCGGCTACATCGACGACGTCGTTTTGGCGGCCGCGGTGGCCACGCCTGAAGCTGCACGAATCCACGAGTTGCCGATTGAACTGGAAGCACCCTACGTTGCCGAGATGGCGCGCATTGAAGCCGAGCAACTGCTGGGTAGCGAGGAGGCACTGACAGGCGGCTATTCCGTCTACACGACCATCGACTCAAACTTGCAGTTGGCCGCCAACTCGGCGCTGCGCACCGCCTTGAGCGACTACGAAGAACGCCATGGCTATCGTGGTCCGGAAGCGCATGTCAGCCTAGAGGGCGAAGCCCCCGATGCACTAGCGCTACGCGTGCTCAAAGGGCTTTCGGTTACCGGCGGGCTGTTGCCCGCACTGGTCGTTTCGGTGAGCCCTGAAGAAGCTCAACTTCGGCTGCAGGACGGCAGTTCAGGCACGCTGGCATTTGCCCAGTCCGATTGGGCGCGCCGTTATGTATCGGCGGATGAACGGGGCGCGTGGCCCAAGAAGCTCACGGATGTGCTCAAAGCCGGAGACATCATTCGCGTACGTGTAACCCCGGAAGGTGACTGGCGCTTAGCGCAGCTACCGACCGTGCAAGGCGCGCTGGTCGGTTTGGACCCTGAGAATGGCAGCATACGAGCGCTCATCGGCGGCTTCAGTTTTGGACGCAGCAAGTTCAACCGCGCCACGCAGAGCGAACGCAATCCTGGGTCCAGCTTTAAACCCTTTGTTTATTCAGCCGCTTTTGAAAAAGGATATACCGCCGCCTCGATCGTCAATGACGCGCCACTCGTTTACGAAATTCCCGGTGTGGAAAAAGCCTGGCGCCCGCAGAACGACAACCAAACCTTCAGTGGACCGATTCGTTTACGCGAAGCGATGGTGCGTTCGAAAAACTTGGTTTCAATCCGGATACTCGACGCCATTGGTGTCGGATATGCGCGAGCGTACATTGAGCGTTTCGGCTTTGATCCCAAACGATTGCCAGAAAACCTGTCACTGGCGCTTGGCACCGCGTCAGCGCCGCCACTGACGGTGGCGCGCGGATATGCCGTGTTTGCCAACGGCGGCTTTCGTATTGATCCTTTCCTGATCGACCGCATTGATGATAGTAGAGCTCAAACAGTGCATCGCACCCAGCCTGCAGTCGCTTGCGCACAGTGTCCAGAACGGATCGCCGAGGAGTTTGCCCTGGATCCGCCATTGCTGTCACCTGAGGTGGCTGAGGTGGAGTCAGGCTCGCCAAGCACGGATGCAGAAATGACGGCGGCGATCAAACTGGCGCCGCGCGCAATTGATGGTCGAAACGCCTATTTGATTACCTCGCTGTTGATGGATGTGGTCAAGCGCGGGACTGGACGCAAGGCGATGGAATTGGGCCGCGAGGACTTGGCAGGCAAAACCGGCACCACCAACGAGCATCGAGACGCTTGGTTTTCTGGTTTCAACCAAAGCCTCGTCGCCACCGCGTGGATGGGATTTGATGATTTTTCGACGCTGGGCGATGGTGAATTTGCAGCCAAAACCGCGCTACCCATGTGGATCAGCTTTATGGGCGCCGCCTTGCAAGATGTGCCGCAAACACTGCCCGCAATGCCCACCGGCATCACCACCGCGCGCATCAACAAAGGCAGCGGTCAACTGACCTCAGCATCCGATCCGGCCGCGATCATGGAGACTTTTCGCGTCGAGGATCTGGATCGACTCGGTCGGGGCTCGGCAAGCAGTGGCCGCCAGGACCCGTACGAAGTATTTTGAACGCAATCTTCGGCCCCGGCATGGACTTAGTCTTGAGCGCGCAATTGGGCGACGCATTGCAAGCAATGCACGTATTGCACAGGTTTGACCCGCGGCTTACCGGCAGCCTCGCCGCGGGTATCGCCGATCGGCAACAGGCCATCGTGCTGCATGTGCGCGCCGAACATGCTGACGACGTGCGTATGGCGTTAGACGAACACGCAATCCCGGTGCGAATGCTACAAACGAAATTGCATTTTCCGCGCGCTGCAACGCAGGCGTTGCCCGGCCTGAGCTTCATAGCCGGGCAACAGGAATTTGTCATTTGGGTGTTTAGTGAAGCGCAGTTCAGACAACGACTGCGTGTCGGCACCGACCCTGAACCGGCCTACCGTTTAAGCTATGCCGCCGTGCAGCGACTGCGCGACGCCCTTGCGGCAGCGGACACTCACGGCAATCGCCATTCGTCTGGCGACCGCCGCGAGGAATCTGTCGATCTGCTTAAGCGCGCTCGTTGAGTGGCACGTAATCGCGCGCTGCCGAACCCACGTAAATCTGACGGGGTCGACCGATCTTGACTTCGCCGCCTTGATTTTGCTCCAGCCAATGCGCAATCCAACCGGAAGTTCGCGCAATGGCGAACATCACAGTGAACATTTCGACCGGAATGTTAAGCGCTTTGTAGATGATGCCTGAGTAAAAATCGACGTTCGGGTAGAGCTTGCGTTCGATGAAGTACTCGTCCTTCAACGCCACATCTTCCAAGGCCATCGCAACATCCAGCAGTGGATCGTGAATACCTAGCTCATTCAACACCTTATAGCACATTTCGCGAATGATCTTGGCACGCGGATCGAAGTTCTTGTAGACCCGGTGGCCAAATCCCATCAAACGGAAGTTGTCGTTCTTGTCTTTGGCTCGCGCTACCGCTCTGGCAACGTTCGACTTATCGCCAATCTCAGTCAACATCTTCAGCACAGCTTCGTTAGCCCCACCGTGCGCCGGGCCCCACAATGCAGCAATACCCCCGGCGATACAGGCAATCGGGTTGGCCCCCGTCGAACCGACCATACGCACCGTGGATGTCGACGCGTTTTGTTCGTGATCGGCATGCAAAATGAACAGTAGGTCCAAGGCTTTGGCTGCAATTGGATTCACGTGGTACGGTTCCGCCGGCACCCCAAACATCATGTCTAGGAAACGCGAGCAATAGTCCAGGCTGTTTTTCGGGTACACATATGGCTGACCCACCGAATGTTTGTAACAGGCGGCAGCCAGCGTGGGCAGTTTGGCGATCAGGCGAATCGCCGTGATCATGCGGTGCGCTGAATTTTCCGGATCAAGCGAATCGTGATAGAAGGCGGCCAGCGATCCAGCGATGCCGACCATCATCGCCATCGGGTGGGCGTTGTAGTGAAAGCCATTCATAAACAACTTCAGCGACTCATGAATCATCGTGTGATGAGTCACGTGGTGCTCGAAGTCACTAAATTGCGCTGGGCTGGGCAAATCCCCGTAAATCAACAGGTACGCAACTTCCAGGAAACTAGAATGCTGTGCCAACTGTTCAATAGGGTAACCGCGATACAGCAAGATGCCCTGATCGCCGTCAATGTAGGTGATTGCACTTTTGGTTGAACAGGTGGAAACAAAACCGGGATCAAAGGTAAATAACCCGAGATCCTTGTTGAGCCGGGCAATATCAATAGCCGAATCCCCCAAAACGCCGGAAACGATCGGCATTTCTGCGGTTTTGCCAGTGCGTGAGTCGGTGATGGCAACGGTGTTGGACATGAATCTACTCCGGGGACGGGTCGACATCCCTGCCGCGATTGGCGGCCACCGCAGACGTCGATAGCTGAGTCGGTCGTTTCACGGTTTGATCGATCGCGAATATGCAGCACACGCGACAGACCGCACTGCGGCATTCGGCGGCAGTGCAGCCTACGATTATGACACAGCGACTCAGCGATCCTGCCGCCCAAGACCAAACGTCAAGATGCGTGACAAGAGTTCTATCGGTAATTTAGCTCGCAGAAAAGGCCAACAATCCGCGCGCTCATTAAAAAAACAAAGCCCCCGGCGCCTTTGGGCACCAGGGGATCGTTTGTCGCCTAGTTCAGTTTAAAACGGCGGGGCCGATACGCGGCCGCGCGACCGCTTTACTTCTGGCCGTAGCGCTTGCGGAACTTGTCGACGCGACCACCGGTATCAAGCGATTTGTGCTTGCCCGTGTAGAACGGGTGCGACTTGCTCGATACGTCAATCTTGATCAACGGATATTCCTTGCCGTCGGTCCACTTGATCGTCTCTTTGGACTTCTTAGTAGAACGCGTCAGGAATGCGAAGTCAGTGGTCATGTCCTGGAACACAACTTCGAAATATTTCGGATGAATATCGGCTTTCATGGCTACGCCTCTCCTGGCGGAACATATGCAGCGAGCCGGCAAGGCTAGCATGCTTGGATAAACAAATTCAAGCCAATCGGCCTAGCCTATTAGAAGGCTAGGCTATTAGAGTTCGTACGCGGAGCTTTGATTTCGATGGTTTTCGGTGCTACGTCTGATGCATCTGATGCATCTGGCGGGTTGTTCCGCAACGGCTTTGGCATGATGATTTCCTAAAAACCGCCCTAAAATTAGTGTTAACTCGGAGTGGATTGTATTGCAGGGGATATTGGCACAGAGGGCTCGTCCGGTGGTTCGGTGAAGGGAGGGAGTGGAAGGTCGGCCTGTTCGTCACGGTCGTCGTGCTCGCCCTGGGCAGTGCCTTCGCGCTCTACCGCTGATCAGTCCCGTCAGGCTTTGTGGCGATCTCGGCGAGCAGACGCTCGACCCAGGGGATGACGGTTCTGGGCGCCTCCCGCACCCGCCGCGCCGCTTCGGGCCATCGGTGGCACTGCAGCAGGACGTACAAACGCAGTAGAGATTCATAGTTGCCTCGCAATGCTGACCGATGGCGTGTGCCAGGGTTTCCAGCTTGAGTAGGACAGGAACCCGCGCCCCGCGCCACCCAAGTTTCCGGTTTCTCCGCCGAGCCTGTTGTGTGGACTCCGCCGCCCGGTCAACCGTATCCTTGCGGCAAGCGGTGGAATCCGCACAGTGCAGCGTGTGCGGGTTCCACCCTACTCGAGAAACCGCCTTGCGCGGGTTGTCCGCGACTGTCCGCTCTCGACCGGTCCGCTCTCGTCCCAGCCCTGCTGGTGCTGGGAATTCCAAGGAGATCTCGCGCAGGCCTCAGTCCAGACTGCCATCAAGAACGAAGCCGGCCCAGTAGAACGGATGCACGGCACGCGGCACGCGGCCCTGGACGACCAGCCCACCCACGCCGCGCACCACGCGGTTGTGCAGCATTGCGGTTTGCGCCAGCTGCAGCGCACGGTCGCTGCTGACGCCGGCATGCACCTCGCGATGGAAGCGTGTCATCAGGCTGGCGCCTGCTTGATCGCCGACCGGCCACAGCGAGGTGACCACCTCGCGCGCGCCCGCAGCGCTCAACGCGTGGCGCAAGCCGATCAAACCCTCGCCGGGATAGACCCGACCGCCGCCGAGATCGCAGGCGGGACCGCGACAAAATCGGCCGCCAGCGGCGGGCCGGTGAGCAGGTCGGAGGCCAGCAGCAGCCCGTCGTCGTTGTCGCCGCCGTCGCCGGGGGCCAGCACCAGCGCTGAATCAAGCGGTCGCAGCGGATCAATCAGTCCATGCACGGCGAAGTGCAGCCGCCGTGCTCGTGGCGCCTGCTCGCGCACGGCGCGCTCGGTCGCTTGCGCGCCGAGCAACGCGGTCGCATGTGCACCGTAGATCCCAGCGATGCTGCGCGCCTCGCGGCTGGCGCCGGGAAGCGCGGGCAGATCAGCGCTCGCTCCGGCGGCGCGCCAGCAAGGTACCGGTCAGCGTGGACGTGGTGGGATTGGCAACGGCGAGCAGTTCGGTCGCCGCCACCGGCCGCAGTCGCGAGCGACCCAGTGCCGACGCCGACAGCGACGCCGCCTGACGCGGTGCATGCGTTTCGATCAGATATCGACCGTCGTCTGCCACCAGCGCCGCGAGCGGCAGCAGCGTCAATTCATGGTCGGCGATCCACAGCAGTCGCCGGTTGCCCAGATAGGCTTGCGCTGGTGCAATCAGCTGCTGATAGAGCCAGCGCCCTTCAGCATGCAGGCTGTCGAGATCGCCTGCGGGTGTGCGCGCCATCTGGCCGAAGCGATGGGCGCGAGCGACGATATCATCGGCAGCGGTCGCCAACGGGATGAAGATCGGCTGTGCGTCCTGCTGGCGCGCGATGACAATCCAGAATCTCTGCTGCTGGCGCAGATGGCTAAGGATGACGGTATCGGCGCCAATGTGGGGCCGCAGTTGCGCCCACGACAACCGGCGCGCCAGCAGCAATGCGGCCGGCACCGGCGCCTGCTGCGCGGCAACTTGCTGCAACGCGAGCTGACGTGCCTGCAGTTCGTCTGGTTTTAGCGTCGCGGCATCCTGCTGCAACGAGCGCCAAGCGTCGATCACGATCGGCGGCAGCACCGCGATCAGCTGCTCGCGATGGCCATGCATGCTGTCAAGCAGCAGCCGCGCGCGGCTCTGCTCAAGGATGTCGAAGGCGGCGTCGGCGTTGCCGGCGTCCAGCCAGGCCACGGCGCAAGCACGATAGATGGCGTGGTTGCTGCGGCCGAGCTCAAGCAAGTCATCGCGCGCTTGCGACCACCGCAGGCGCTGTTGCTCGAGGATGGTCACCGCCTCGCAGTAGTGCCGGCGCGCCAGATCAAGATCTCCGCGAGCCGCCGCTACGGTGCCGGCGCCGTGCAGGGAATGCGCCAGCGATTGGCTGCCAGGCGAGTGCTTGCGGCGCAGGGTAATCGCCTCGTCGAAGCTGGCGGCGGCCGCATCGATCTGGCCAACATCACGTTGCAGCCCCGCCAACCGGCTCAAGCCGAAACTGAGATCGCGGCCGCCTGGACTGACGCGACGCTGCAGGCCGACGGCGGTGTCGGCCTCGCTTAAGGCCTCCTGCACTCGGCCATCGTCGCTCAGCGCACCCGCCTTGAAGTGATGCACCCAGGCTTCCAGCACACTGTCGGGTGCGAGGCGGCGATAAATCGACAGCGCCTCCTCGTAGTGTCGGTAGGCCGCGGCCCGGTTACCGCGATTCTCGGCAACGCGCCCGGCGCTGGTCAGCGTCTTGGCCAGCAGCACAGTGGGCTCGCCCGCGCGGTAAATCGCCTGCGCTTCATTCAGATAGTTCTCGGCAGCGTCGAGCCGACCCAGTGGCATGGCGATCAACGCCAGATTGCTGAGGGTAGCCGCAAGGTCGATGGGGGTCGCGTTGCGGCGGCGCTTGATGTCGAGCGAACGATCAAGTGTCGCTTGTGCCTGCGCCATGTTCATCCGGTCCCACTGGATCAGCGCCAAATTATTGAGATCGCGGGACAGCTAGATAGAATCGGGGCCGAGGCGTTCGCTGATCGAAACGGCTTCCAGCAGCGCCGCTTCGGCAGCGTCGTGCTCGCCGCGGGCGCGCTGAATCAGCCCGAGCAAACTGGTAAAGGACAAGCGCTGGCGATCGGCGCCGCCGAGGCGCTCCAGCATCACCAGTCCCAGCCGCAGCTGCGTGAGAGCGTCATCGAGGTGTTCCTGCAGGCGCAGCAGAGTGGCGCGTTCGTAGATCAGCGAAGCCGCCAGCAGCGCGTTCGGCACCAACGCCTGCGCCTCACCCTGCAACGCCGCCAGCGCCTTGACCGCGACATCGAGCTGGCCGCGCTGGCGTTGGCCGGAAATCCAGGCGAGCCGCGCGCGCAGCGCTGCTACCGGCAGATCGGCGCTCTGCAATGCCAGTTCAGCCGAACTGCAATGTTCGCCGACGCGGTCGAGCAGCAGTCCCTGCAGACTTTGCGTGCAACGCGCTAGCTGCAGCATCGCAAGCACGTCGGCCTTGTCACGCGCCCAGTCCGAGGTGATGGCGGTCGCGAGGATTGCATCAGCGCCGATCGCGTCGCGGGTGACGACCGTACTGGCACGCCGCAGCGTCAGCGCGGCAGTGGTCGCCGCACTGTCTTCACTATCCGAGTCCCGCCAGTTCGCTGCCTCGCCGGCCTCGGAGTCGGCGATCCACACGCGCAGGGTCGCCGCGCGTGCAGGAACCAGCGCCGGCAGCGCGACGACGCCCCAATTGCCGGTCGCCATCGACACCCAATGCCGTTCGCCATCGCGTTCGACCTCGAGCTCAAACTGGCCGCGCGGTGCGTGCTCGAACTCCAGCAGCATCAGCTGCAGCGGATCGACAACGGTCTGGGCTGAGGCAGCATTGCCGCGGCGCCAGGCGCGCAGACAATCGCCGGCGCGGATGCCGTCGTCGAGAGCCTCGAAGCCGATCTTGACCTGATCCACGCGCACCGGACAGTTTGCCGTTGCCGTCAAAGGAGCCGCAGCGATCAGCAGTAAGGCAGCTATCATGTCAATTCAGATGCGGGTGATGACCGCCAGTATGCTAATGCGAAAATGCACAAACCGAGGGTTCAGGCCATGAACCTCACGACATGGATCAAGCCGTGTGGGTTTGACCTGCGCTTCTTCGGTCGGACGCTTTTTGCCGCTGGCGCGCGGAAGGGTCCGCATTCAGCACGGACCACCGATCATGTCGGTTCTTGGACCGTGGATCAGGGAATAGCCAGTTCGAAGCGCTCAATGCGCAGCGCTGGATAGCGCTCGCGCAGCCCGGTTAGCCATTCGGCATCGGCCGCACTCGTCGGCGTCTGCCGCGGAATCAGACCGCCGACACCGCGCAGCGGATCCTGGGCGGCGAGCAGCGCAGCGCTGTCGCCGTGGTCCGTCGTGGCCTGCTGCAGCACTAGGCGCTGCAGGTCAGCCAGTGGTGCGTCGGCAATCAGCACATAGAAACGCTCGCGCCCGCCGCGACTGGTGATGCGCCAGTCGACGGGCTCACCAGCGGCGCTGCCGGGCAGCCGCGTGCGGCCCGGCGATAGCGGATTGGCGAGCTCGGACTCGGCCAGCGGGAACAGCTGGAAACGCTCGCCGTGGCTGTCCTCGTTGATGACGTAAACATGGCGGGCCTGCTGCAGAGTCAGCTCCAGCGCCAATGCATCGCCCAGACGCACCTCGGTGCCCGGCTGCAGCACCTCGTCGCCGCTGGCACTGGTGGCGCGCAGCCAGATCGCATTGCCGAGCGCCTGCGGTGACTGCGGCGCCCACAGCAGGGCACCGGCAACCAGCATCAAGCCGGCGGCGGTTGCCCCAAGCAGACGCTTGCGCAGCGGTGCCTTAAGCTGGCCATGAGCGGCCTCGGCCAGCGCCTCGGCCAGCGCGCCGAGTGAGGCGAAGCGCCGCGTCGGATCGACTGCCAGCGCCCGCTCAATCGCCGCCACCAGCGCGCGCGGCAGGTCCGGACGCAGATCCAACAGACGGTGACGATCGACCGCGTTGTGCTTGTTTTCCAGCTCGACCGTGGTCTCGGCCTCGTACGGATAGCGCCAGGTCGCGAGTCGGAACAGCAGCACGCCGAGGCTGTATTGATCGGATGCGGGCGTCGGTGCCTGGTGGCGGAAGCGCTCCGGCGCCATGTACAGCGGCGTGCCGCTAGAGCCGTAGGCATCGTGCGCAAACTGGCTGGAGCCAAAATCGGCGACCACCCAACGACCGTCAGCATGGCGCAGCACATTGCTCGGCTTGAGGTCACCGTGCAGGATGTTGCCGCGATGCAGCGCGCACAGCGCGGCGCACAGTTCGCTGCCGACGGCGATCAGCTCGTGCGCGCTGAGCGTACCCTGACGCGTACGCCATTCCTCCATGCTCTCGCCGGGCATCAGCTCGCAGGCAAAACCGACCTGACCATTGTCTTCCACCGCGCCGAACACCTTAACTAACTAGGTTAAAAGGCGCGATGGCGGATGGAAGGCAGGTCGCCCACCGGCCTGCATCAAGTTGCGTTCGACGCACTACACTGCAAGGCTCTGCGCGATACTGTTGGACGGTTTTCATTTGTCATCAACCGCGCGTATGACCGACCAAGGAGTGAGTGCCAGTGGCCAAGTGGATCGCATTGTTAATCGCGGCGGGCGTGGCGGTTTGGTGGTTCACCCGCGACCCAGTCGAAGTTGCGTACCAAAATTGTTTGAAAAAAGTAGCCGCCGGAGTGGCGCAAAGCAGCTCCGGCAGCAGCAATGAATTCGAAAAGGCCATGGCAGATGCCGTCAAGGGCGTCAGCTCTGCGATGGGCAACGCCGCCTGCGAGGCCATGCGCAGCAGCTGCAAGGACAACCGCGATGGCGCGCTGTGCAAAGCCGCGATCGCGCAATTTTGAGCCAAACGCTGGCCGCAATCCAAGTAGGGGCGGGTCTCTAACCCACCCCCACGCTAACAAGCCCAGAAATCATAAAATTGAACCTAGCAGCCTGTCGGACTTTGCTCAGAAATCGCGAAGTCGGCGAAAAAATGACCGATTTCGACGAGTCCGCGTGAAAAGTCTCTGGCTTATTACTTGTGAAGTCATGTACGCGCCTACTCGAACAACTCAAAGGTAAGTCCGACAGGCTGCTAGGTTGAACCACTGAAGTGGCGCTTGTAGGCGACGGTGTTCGAGTCGCTGTGCGAAGCGCGTTACTAGCCGGCAAGCGCTAGTTCGCGCTGGGCGTGGGGATCGTTTAGGACGCCGTCGGAATCTTCAAAACTACGCCGACTCGCACGATATCGCTGTTCAGCGCATTCACTTGGCGAATCTTGCTGACCGACACGCCGTGGCGCGATGCAATCTCGCTGAGTGTTTCACCGCGCGCGACCACATGCGCCCGGCTTCTGGCATTCGCCGCAATCCAGGTGCCCGGCGGTGGCGCGGTATGAAAATAATCGCGAACACCCAACATCACCGCCTCAGCAACTCGAACCCGATGTTGCGGATCGTTGAGCTTCTTCTCTTCGTCCGGATTGCTGATGAAGCCGGTTTCGACCAGCACCGATGGTACATCAGGGGAGCGCAACACCACGAAGTTAGCGCGCTCCACGTAGCGTTTATGCGCTTTGCCCATGCGCGTCAACGCACCAAGCACGTGTTCGGCGGCCATCGCGCTGGCTTCAAGAGTGGCTCCTTGCGACAAATCCAGCAGCACTGCGGCGAGCATTTGATCTTTGCCACCCAAAGACACACCGCCGACCAGATCGGCGCCATTTTCACGCTCGGCCAGATAACGCGCCGCCTCGTTTGAGGCGCCTCGCGTACTCAGCATGTAGACCGACGAGCCGCGCGCCGAACGATTGAGCGCCGCGTCGGCGTGGATCGACACGAACAAATCGGCTTTTTCATCGCGCGCTTTCTGAAAGCGTTTGTGCAAAGGAATAAAAGTGTCGTCATCCCGAATCAGCACCGCGCGCATGCCCGGTTCCGCATCAATGCGGGCAGCCAGCAACTGCGCCACCTTCAGTGTGATGTGCTTTTCATGGGTGCCAGCGGCGCCGACTGCGCCCGGATCAGCACCGCCGTGACCGGCATCAATGGCGACCACAACTTTGCGCTGTTCAGCAGACGGCAGCGTGACAACACTGCGCGCCGGCTCTTCCGGCGTGCTGGCCTTGACCATGTCGACGACTAGGCGATGCCGCGCACGGCTGGCCGGATCAAGCATGAAGCTCTTCGGCCGCACCGGCTCGGTGAGATCAAACACGATGCGCAGTCGATTCAGCTCGGGCTGACCTGAACGCACGCTGCGCACCAGTCCACGACCTGCACCATCGACATTGCTGCGCAAACGCGTATGCATCATATCTACGACCAAACGATCGGGATTAGCGAGCGTGAAAACGCGGTAGTCGGCGGCGTCGGTCAACTCGATCATGGCCCGCGTGTAGTCGCTGCCAACGCGCACGCGCACCGACTTCACCTCAGTTGCTGAGGCTGCGCTAGCGACACAGATGAGCAACAAACACAGCGCTCGAAACATGTTCACGGACTTCTCTGCTCCAATCCCGCCATTGGACCGCATATCGACCACCGCTGACAAGTGATTTTGTTACATATCCAATGCTTAGCGCACATACTTGAACGGTTGCTTTACAAGTGGCGAGTTTAGGGATTGGCGGACCGCGCTAGGTTACTCGTGCTCAAACAGCGCCGCGTAGCGACGTGCATTGGCTTCGATGTCGCCGCTGGCGAACAAACCGCCCGCCACGGCGATCGCGTTAGCGCCGTCGGCGATCAATTCAGCGGCGTTGTCGGACGTAATGCCGCCGATTGCGACCAGCGGCAGGCCCAGCGCGCGGGCTTTGCGCAGCAACACGGGCTCAGCTTGGCGCGTGTGAGTCTTGGTTGCCGACGGAAAAAACGCGCCAAATGCCAAATAACTGGCGCCCGCATCGGCAGCGCGTTGCGCGTTGACCACGCTGTTGTAGCAAGAGGCACCGATGATCGCCAATGGGCCCAGGCGTGCGCGCGCTGCGCCGATCGTGGAGTCGTGTTCGCCCAGGTGCACGCCGTGCGCCAACAATTCATCGGCCAAATCCACATTGTCATTGACGATAAACACGGCGCCCATCTGCCGGCAAACCCGGAACACCGCACGCGCGCGCTCGGCCAATTCATTTGGATTAGCGCTTTTGTCACGATACTGAATCAGACGCGCCCCACCGCGAATAGCCGCCACGCTGGCGTCGACCAAACGATCGGGAGCCAGCCAAGTGGTATCGACCAGCGCATATAGACCACGGATTAGATTGGGATTCATGGATGTTCAGCCTAGAAACCTCAGTTGGACGGGGTAAAGTGTGCGGTTAGGGTGGGTGAAAGCCGGCAAGCTTGCGCGGCATGCCGCGCGCCGGTTTGAACGCCTGCAAGCTGTGCTTGCAGGCCGGAATAGGGCATAAGCGCAATGAGGGTGAAAGCCGTCAAGCTTGCGCCGCATGCGGCGCGCCGGCTTGAACGACTGCAAGCTGTGCTTGCAGGCCGGGGTGAATAGTTGTTCTATTCCAACGAGTTGCAACGCAGCCATGTCCCGGCCCGCAAGCTGTGCTTGCGTTCGAACCGGCGCGCCGCATGCGGCGCCAGCCGCCGGTTCTCACCCCCCAGAACCGTGCAATCTGCCCGGTAGCGGACTCACCCAATGGGTGAACTGATCGAAGTTCTGAAAAGTCAAAAGAATCATCACGTTATGGGTGATAGGAAGCGGTCAACTGAGGTTTCTAGGTTCAATAGCTTGCCGCTTTACCACAAGGCAAGAGCAGCGGAGCACGCCCGCTTTGCGAAGCGCGGTCGCCTGCAGGTTGGTCAAAACTCTTAGCTGCGCTCATTCCGAACTCCGCCCCATGACAATTCGTTAGCGATCTTGCACTAGTGTAGCTTGCCATCGGCACTCATATTAACCCGCGACGCAGGCCGGAAGGGCTAGCGCGGGACGCCGAGCCTAAGTTGAATGTTCGCTAGCGCACATGGAGGGTGGGCACTGCAGCGTACGATGTAGGACGCTTCTAGCAGCCTGTCGGACTTTCAGCATGAGATGCGTTGTGTGGCGCAACGGATGGATGCAAGGCGCGGCGCGCAGCCAATGGCTTTTCCGTTGGGGTCGCAGCGCAGACGCCGTTGCGACGCTCAACCCGAAGGGCCGGAAGCGCTTTTGGCGCATTGCGGCGCAGAAAGACGTATAAAATGCAACAAGACGTTCGGAATATTCGTCACCGCTCTGTGCCAAAAATGCTTCCGGCGCACGCGCGATGAAAGTCCGACAGGCTGCTAGGTTCCAACACCTTGTGCTGCACCAATCGGCACAAGTTGACATCACAGCCCACGGTGTAGCGATTGACACGCCTGGGGCTACCTTCGTTTCTGAGCAATCGGCATTGGAGTTTTTATGCGCAATTTGATCGCCGTTTTACTTTCTATCCTGCTCATGCACGCTTGGCCACTGCATGCCGCAGATAAGGTGGTGTTGAATTTTCCCGCTCTGGACATGAGCAAGATTGCCGCTGAGGATGCGGCACCAAAGTCCAAGCCACCGCGCTTTGCGATTGCCCGCGATGTGCAGTTTGTGCCGGGTAAACAAGGCAACTGGACGGAAACTAGCGACGGACGTAGTACTTGGCGTCTGCAAGTCAACACACCGGACGCGGTTCACCTGAACTTTGGATTCTCGCGTTTTAAGCTGCCTGAATCGGCGCAGTTGCTCATTCGCTCCAATGATGGCAAGGGCATGCTCGGCCCATTCACGGCGCGCGACAACAGTGCAACCGGCCAGCTGTGGACGCAAATTTTGCCCGGCACCGCGGCAGAAATTGAGCTCAGCGTAGACACGGTAGAACGCGCTCGCATTGACCTGCTATTAAGCCGGGTCGGCCACGGTTATCGTGGTTTTGGCTTTGGCGGAAAATTGTGCAAATCCGGCACCTGCAATATGGATGTGGCCTGTTTGGCCGGCAATGACCCGTGGAATGAGCAACGCCGCTCGGTCGCTGCGATTACCGTCGGCGGCACCGATACCTGCACTGGCGCGTTGATCAATAACACCCGTGGTGACCGTCGGCTGCTATTTGCCACCGCATCGCATTGCGTCATTACCGGCGCCAACGTCGGCCAAGTTTTGGCCTATTTCAACTATGAATCGCCCAGCTGCCGCACACCTGGCTCCGCAGCCAGTGGGCAAGTAGTCCCCAAACCCAACACGACACTGGCTGGTTTGGCCTTTTTGGCGGCCACCGATACAATCGGTTCCCCGTTCCCGGGTAATGTTAATACCCGATCGGACTGGACCTTGCTGGAATTGCGCGCTGATCCAGACCCGATTCGATTTGCCAATCTCAATTTGTTCTGGGCGGGCTGGGATCGCGATCCGCCACCGACCAACTGCAGTCAGCCCTTTTCACCGTCGGCCACGGATGGCTTGTGTGCCAGCATTCATCACCCCAGCGTGCACGAAAAACGTATCACCTTTGTGCAAACGCCAATGCAGCGCGACGATTACCGTGGCGGCACGGGCTTAGTTGCTTCGCAGATCCACTGGCGCGCCGATTGGGATCCCACGCCGCCGATTTTGCCCAACATCATCAATCCGCCGGCCACTCTGACACCGGGCGTGACCGAGCCAGGATCGTCTGGCTCGCCGCTCTTTAATGCGAATCGCCGTTTGATTGGCGTGTTGTCCGGAGGAGCATCCTTCTGTGGCGTCTCGCCGGCCGGTTTGAACGATCAGTACGGCGGTTTGTTCCACGCCTGGGATGGCCTGGGCACGCCCACCACCAGAGTGCGCGACTATTTGGATCCACTCGGCACCAATCCGACCTCGCTGAACGGCATCACACAAAATGCCAGCGGCGCCATCAGCGCGTTGAATGTCAGCAAAGTTGGCACCGGCTCGGGCACGGTCACCAGCAACCCCGCCGGAATCAACTGCGGTGCCACCTGCAGCGCTAACTTCACCACCGGCACCCAAGTCACGTTGACGGCGACTGCCGCCGGCGGATCGACCTTCGCCGGTTGGTCGGGAGATTGCGCGGGCACCGGCACTTGTACAGTTACGATGAGTCAAACGCGCAATGCCACGGCCAACTTCACGGGTGGCGGCGGCGGTTCGACGGTGCTGCAAAATGGGGTACCGGTGAGCGGACTTTCTGGCGCGCTAGGCTCCAACCTGAACTTCACCATTCCGATCCCCGCCGGCGCTAGCAACTTGGTGATTCGCACGGCTGGCGGCAGTGGTGATCCCGATCTCTTTGTGCGATTTGGACAAGCACCCACGACGACGACCTTTGACTGTCGCTCAGAATTAGTTGGCCCCACTGAACAATGCACCTTTGCGACGCCCTCGGCGGGCACTTATCACGTGCTTATCCTCGGTTTCACCGCCTACTCGGGTGTGACACTCACGGCAACGTGGCAAGTGACCCAGCAAAATCAGGCACTGGCCGTTAGCAAAATCGGCTCTGGCGGCGGCACGGTCACCAGCAACCCGGCCGGGATTAACTGCGGAGCCACCTGCAGCGCGAGTTTTGCCTCCGGCACCGTGGTCGCATTAAGCGCTGCGGCAGCGGGCGGTTCGGCCTTTATCGGCTGGGCAGGTTGTGATTCGACCAGCGGCGCTAGCTGCTCGGTCACCATGAATGCGGCGCGCAATGTCAGTGCCACCTTCAATTTGAGTGGTGGTGGCGGTACGGTTTTGCAAAACGGCGTGCCGTTGAGCAATTTGTCGGGCGCCCAGTTGTCCAGTTCAGCATTCACTGTGGTTGTGCCATCCGGGGCTCAGAACCTAGTCATCCGTACCTCCGGCGGCAGCGGTGATCCTGATCTGTACGTTCGCTTTGGCGCGCCAGCGACAACCGCCACGTTTAACTGCAGCTCCACTTCTACCACTCCAACCGAGCAGTGCACGTTTGCGGTACCGAGTGCCGGCACCCACCACATCCTGATTTACGGCTTCGGTGCCTATTCGGGCCTGACTCTGACTGCATCTTGGCAAACAGCGGGCGGTACTTTGGCAGAACCGGTCGCCGTGGTGAACTTGCCATTGACCACCGGCACGGCCTGCGCGGCGTTTTACAGCGTAAAAACCTTTGGCAATCCAGGCATTGTGCCCGGCGTCACGGCGACAGAAATTACGCTAGAGGGCAACGATCGCCGGCTGGTCGGCGGTTTGATCATGAAAGGCAATGTACTGCGCAGCGGCGCATTCGCCGGGGTCACGGTGCCAGCGACACCCGGACGGGCGGTGCAACTGGCGCCAATCGCGTTCTGGTTACCGCCTGACTTGGGCGCCGCAACGCTGGAAGTGGTGACCGGCAATACCACGCTAAGCAGTGTTCGACTGCCCGCCCGCTCCGGCGCGCAGGTCATCCCACCGATTTTGCTCGGCGATCGTGGTGGTTTCTTCTCGGTGCGCCTGACGCCCGACACCTTGGCACAGTTCGGCGATCGGCCGTTCGCGATTGAACTTGGCGTGAAGTTCCTAGACAACACCAGCGCCTTTTTTGACTCCGGCACGGTGGTCGGTGGGGTCATTGATGGCAACAACCCCACCGAGGTGTCGTTCTGTATGGCGATCAGTCAAAACGTGAAAATCCGCACACTGGGCTTCCCAACCTACGGCGACGGGGTGACGGGCCAGTTCTTCACGATCCGCAATCCGCAAGATGTCGTGGTGTTTGATTCACGCAATCCGTAGCTGTCGGTAGGTGTCGGCAAACCAGTGAGCGCGATGCACTCGCGCTCACTGGTGATTGCTGGCTAGCAGAGCAAGGGCAGAGAGCGGCCAGTCACGTGTACGGATTGTTCCGCGCTTCAGCGGGCAAAAGCGTTCGACCGATAAGGCGCGTGCTCAGCAACCCCTTCGAGCCGATCAGACTACGTAGCTCGCGGCGATGCCTGCAAATATCGCCGCACCCACCCAGTTGTTGTTCAAAAAGGCCCGAAAACAAGCCTCTCGGCCACGCCCACGGGCGTGCCAGAGCTGCCAGCTCATCAATAACGCCGCCACTGCCAGCGCCGCCCAAAACGGCCAAGCCAATTCACTGCGTAAGCCAATCAGTGCCAAGGTGATCAGCGCGCAGGCGTGCAGGGTACCGACCGCCACCAAGTCCACGTCACCGAACATGATGGCCGTCGAACGCGCGCCGGCTTTGATGTCGTCGTCGCGATCCACCATGGCGTAGAGGGTGTCGTAAGCCGTCGTCCACAATAGGTTTGCGCAGAACAACAACAGGGTAATGGCGCCTAGTTTTGTTTCTAGCGCCGTATAGGCCATCGGAATCGACATGCCGAAGGCCGCACCGAGCACCACTTGCGGGTAGGAAATCAAGCGCTTTGTGTAGGGATAAACGACCGCCAGCAACGCCGCGATCATCGCCAAATAGACGGTCATTTCATTGGTCAACAGCACCAAAACCAGGGCTGCACTCATCAGCAGCGTGAAAATAAGCAGCGCCTCGCTGCCGCGCACGCTACCGACGGCCAGCGGACGCGCCCGCGTGCGCTGCACTTTGGAATCTAACCAGCGATCAGCATAGTCGTTGATCACGCAACCCGCTGAACGGGTGAGCACCACGCCGGCAACGAAAATGGCCAGAGTCCGCAGCGGCGGCACGCCGCTAGCCGCCAACCACAAAGCCCAGAGCGTGGGCCAAAGCAGCAGCAAAATGCCAATTGGCCGATCAAGCCGCAGCAATTTCGCGTAGGCCACCAGCTTGGAGTCGCGCTCAACGCTCGCCGCCGTCACCATTCGCCGACCCGCAGCGTTCTCCACCAACCGATAGTGCGGACGACGTGCAGACTGCGAGGGTGGTTTTTTGGCTGGCATGGTTCTGATTCTGCCATGCGCGGTGTTGTTGGTTGTTGGTTGTTGGCTATCCTATATCTCACCCTGCAACCGAACTGGTACGCCCCCCCATGACCTACTCGCAAACGCGTCCCTTGCGCATCGTTGTGCTGGGTGGCGGAACGGCAGGATGGATGGCGGCTAGCTTGATGGCCAAGCGCTGGGCGCAGCAGGGGGTGACGGTCACGGTGTTGGAATCGGCTGAAATCGGCATTATTGGTGTGGGTGAAGGCTCAACGCCGCAGCTGAAGGCTTTTTTCGACAGCCTGGACATCGCCGAATCCGACTGGATGCCGCGCTGTAACGCTACCTACAAGGCTGGCATTCAGTTTGCTGGCTGGTCGGAAAAACCGGGGTTTACCCAGTACTTTCATCCGTTCCCAAATGAAATCGACGAACGCACGGCGCCGGCCTTGTATTTCAACAGTGTGGTGCGCCGGCGCGGTGCCGATGTGGATGCGCACCCAGATCGTTTTTTCCTCGCCACGCGCTTGGCGCAGCGTAAACTGGCGCCCTTGCCGGCCTACTCTTTCCCGTTTCGCAGCTTTTACGGTTATCACTTCGACGCTGCGTTAATCGGTCGTTTTTTGCGCGAACACTCGAGCAAACGCGGCGTGCTGCACCTGGAAGGCACCGTGGCACGCGTTGAGCACGCAGAGAACGGCGATATCCTCGCGCTGCACACCCATGACGGCCGGCGCATTGACGGCGATTTTTTTGTCGATAGCACGGGCTTTCGATCGATGCTGCTGCAAGGTGCCTTGGGTGTGCCGTTCCGCTCTTTTGCCGAGAATTTGTACAACGATTCGGCGGTGGTGGCGCCCACGCCCGCCGACACTGATGGCATCCACCCGCAGACCACCGCAACCGCCCTGCAAGCCGGCTGGGCGTGGCGCATTCCGCTGCAAAACCGGGTTGGCAATGGCTATGTATACAGTTCGCGATACATCGATAAAGCGGCCGCCGAGACCGAGTTGCGCGCGCACTTGGGCATTCCAGACAGCGATCCAGCGCTGCGCCACTTGAGTATGAAAGTCGGTCGGGTCGAACAGCACTGGGCACGCAACTGTCTGGCCGTGGGCCTGTCGCAAGGATTCATCGAGCCGCTGGAGGCGACCGCGCTGCATCTGGTGCAAGAAACCGTCGAGAACTTCATCAGCGCCTACAGCGCCGGGGGTTTCACCCACACCCATCAAAGCAGTTTCAACGACGCGATCAACGCGCGTTTTGAAGGCATTCGCGATTACATCGTTTGCCACTACAAGGTGAACTCGCGCAGCGACACCGACTATTGGCGCGACAACGCGCGCAACGCTGTTTTATCCGATACGCTGCGGCAGATTCTGCATACCTGGACCAGCAGCCAGGATTTGCTGCCGGAGATTGCGCGTCTGCAGATCGAGCGCTACTACGCGCCTGCATCCTGGCATTGCCTGCTCGCCGGTTATGGCTGTTTCCCCGCTAGCGAACAATTAATGGCGCCCAACGACAAAGCACGTCGCTACGATGTGGCTCGAATTGACGATTTTCTGGACCGCTGCGCGCTGAATTTTCGTCCGCATGATGAGGTGTTGGCGGATTACCGACATTAAGTCCCTGCGGGAATGACGTAACGGCGTAACTCATGCGACCAAAGTAGGAACGCGGCTGTCTCGCACTCGGTTACGCTTGCGGCAAGTTTGATCACGCCATCGTTACGGGAGGTCGCCATGGCTACACTGTACCCAGTACCCGCGCAATTTGCCGCTACCGCGCGCTACACCGCCGCTAGCTATCGTCAGTTGTATGAGGAATCGATGCAGGATCCAAACGGCTTTTGGAAGCGCATTTCCGAGCGCCTGGATTGGTTTAAAGCGCCTACCTTGATCCAAGACGTCAGCTTCAACATTGAGGATTTCCACGTTCACTGGTACGCCGATGGCGAGCTGAACGTGTCGGTCAATTGTCTGGATCGACATTTGGCAACCCGGGGCGACAAAACCGCGCTGCTCTGGGAAGGCGACAACCCGGCCGAAAGTGAAGCGGTCACCTATGCCGACCTGTACGCACGGGTGTGCAAGTTTGCCAATGCGCTGCGCGAGCTGGGCGTCAAAAAAGGCGATCGGGTGACCATCTATTTGCCGATGATTCCGGAAGCCGCGGTCGCCATGCTGGCTTGCGCGCGCATCGGCGCCGTGCATTCGATTGTGTTTGGCGGTTTTTCGCCGGACTCGCTGGTCAGTCGCATCGATGATTGCCAGTCGACTTTGGTGATCACCTCAGACGAAAGTCTGCGCGGCGGCCGTATCGTGCCGTTGAAGAGCAATGTCGACGAGGCGCTGAAGAATCCGGCAACCAAGAGTGTGCAGAAGGTTGTCGTGGTCAAGCGCACCGGTCGACCGGTGGAATGGTTTGACGGTCGCGACCTTTGGTATGACGAACTGATCGCCCATCAGCCGGCCACTTGCGAGCCCGAACGCATGAACGCCGAAGACCCGCTGTTCATCCTCTACACGTCTGGATCCACGGGCAAACCCAAAGGCGTGCTACACACCACCGGCGGTTATTTGGTGTACGTCAGTTTTACGCACGAAGCGGTGTTTGATTTGCGTGAGGACGACATTTTTTGGTGCACCGCAGATGTAGGCTGGGTCACCGGCCACAGTTATGTGGTGTATGGCCCGCTGGCCAACGGCGCCACCTCGTTGATGTTTGAAGGCATCCCCAACTATCCAACGGTGTCGCGCTTCTGGCAGGTGGTCGATAAGCATCAAGTCACCATCATCTACACCGCACCGACCGCGATCCGCGCGCTGATGCGCGAAGGCGATGCGCCCGTCAAAGCCTGTTCGCGTGCGTCCTTGCGGCTGCTCGGCACGGTCGGCGAGCCGATCAATCCCGAAGCCTGGGAGTGGTACCACCGCGTAGTGGGCGATGGGCGTTGTCCGATTGTCGACACCTGGTGGCAAACCGAAACCGGCGGCATGTTGATCACACCCTTACCCGGCGCCATTGCGCAGAAGCCAGGATCAGCGACACTGCCGTTTTTTGGCGTGCGTCCAGCGATTGTCGATGCCGAAGGCAATCAGCTGGAAGGCGCAGCCGAGGGAAATCTGGTGTTGCTGGGCAGCTGGCCCGGACAAATGCGCAGCGTGTATGGCGACCATCAGCGCTTTATTGAAACCTATTTCAGCACCTTCAAGGGCACCTATTTTACCGGCGATGGCGCGCGTCGCGATGCCGACGGTTACTACTGGATCACCGGTCGGGTGGACGATGTGCTGAACGTGGCAGGTCACCGCCTGGGCACCGCGGAAATCGAAAGCGCGCTGGTCTCGCACCCCGCGGTTGCCGAGGCCGCCGTGGTTGGCTGCGCGCACGACATCAAAGGTCAAGGCATCTATGTGTATGTGACGCTCAAGACCGGCATTGAGCCTACTGAAGACTTGCGCAAAGCCTTACGCGATCACGTACGCAAGGAAATCAGCCCGATCGCCACGCCCGATTACATTCAATGGGCACCAGGACTGCCAAAAACACGTTCCGGCAAAATCATGCGCCGCATCCTGCGCAAAATCGCCGCCAACGAGCACGAGAATCTCGGTGATATCTCCACGCTGGCCGATCCTTCCGTGGTCGCCAATTTGATTGACGAGCGCTTGGTGCGCTGAGGGCCAGATGATCCTGATCGCTGATGACCATCCTTTATTTCGCGAGGCGATGCGGCGCGAGGTGGAACGTGCGCAGCCGGGCGCGCGTATTGCTGAGGCAGAAAATGTTGCACAGTTGCTGTCTTTGATTGATGCGCATCCGGATGCCGACCTGTTGTTGCTCGATCTAACCATGCCCGGCGCGCACGGTTTTTCGGCCTTGGCGCATATCCGCGCCACCCGACCGGCGTTGCCGGTCATTGTGGTGTCCGCTCGCGAAGAACCGATGGTGATCCGCCGCTCGCTGGCGCACGGCGCGTCGGGTTTTATTCCTAAATCCGCCGACACCGACATGATCCAGCGCGCCTTGCGTACCGTGATTGAAGGCGAAACCTTCGATCCCTTTGCGCATGGCGCGGTGCGTCTGGATGAAGCCGAACGCGATCTGGCCAAACGCTTGGCTGATCTGACACCCCAACAATTTCGCGTGTTGACCATGCTCTGCGAAGGCAAGCTCAACAAACAAATCGCTTACGCGTTGGACGTCACCGAAGCCACCATCAAAGCACACGTCACCGCGATCTTGCGAAAACTCGGCGCACACAACCGCACCATGGCAGTCACGCTGGCCAGCCGCCTAGCAGTCGATCCGGATGCAGCAAGGTCGGTGAAGGTGGTGGAGGAGTAGGCTACGCCGCATACACTGCCCCCAGCACGCGCGGTCCGCGCGCGCCGGTGACGGCGATGCAGTTGCCCGGCTGATTGGCCAGCGTCTGTTGGGCGAGCCACGCAAAAGCGGCTGCTTCGACAAAATCTGGGTCCAGTCCATGTTGCGCGGTGGTTTCCAGCGCGCAGTGCTGTCCCAGACTGATGCTTAAGGTCTGCGCCAAACGTTCCATCAGCTGCTGGTTATGCACGCCGCCGCCGCAAGCAATAACGCGCTTGGTTAACGGTGCGTGCTGGGCCAGCGCATCGGCGATGGTGCGGGCGGATAGTTCGAGCAGCGTGGCTTGCACGTCGGCTGGCGGCAGTTGTGCGTGCTGCGCTAAGTGCTGGTCTAGCCATTGCAGATGAAAATGCTCGCGTCCGGTGCTTTTGGGCAAGGCACGGGCGAAATAATGGTCTGCCCTTAAAGTATTCAGTAAGGCCGCGTTGACCACGCCAGCACGCGCGAATTCGCCATTTTCATCACGCGGCTGTCCCAGGTGACGCTGCGCCCAAGCATCGAGCAGGCAATTGGCGGGTCCGGTGTCAAAACCCCGCACCGGCAGACCGGCTTGCAGCAGGGTGTAGTTGCCAATACCACCGAGATTGAGAATCGCGCGTGCCTCGTCAGGCTTGGCAAACAAGTCGGCATGCAGCGCACACACCAACGGCGCACCTTGGCCGCCGGCGGCGATATCGCGCCGGCGAAAATCGGCAACGGTGGTGATGCCGGTGCGTTCGGCAATGCGATTGGGGTCGCCAATCTGCAGCGTAAACGGATAGTGATTCCACGGCCGATGGCGTACCGTCTGTCCGTGCGAGCCTAGCGCGCGGATCTGATCTGGCCGAACGCCGGCTTGCCGCAGCAGATCCAGCGCGGCGTCGCCGAAGGCCTCGCCGATCTGCGCATCCAATTCACCGTATGTATCAATAGGTAATTGATCGGCATGCATTAGGGCTAAAGTGCGTTGCCGCACATCGGCCGGATACGGAAAGGTGCAAGCTGCAAGCAACACGAGCTGCGGCTCAAAATGGAGCAAAGCCACATCAATCCCATCTGCACTGGTTCCGGAAATCAGCCCCAGATACAGATCTGTCATCACCACGCCAAAATCAGCGAGCTACTGCCAGTGCCTGATCTTCAACCACGCCTAGTGCTAAGGCATAACCACCTTGCGCTTTCTTGAAGGTGGCCAGTTCGCCCCCCGTCAGCGGCTCTGCTTTGGGCAAGGTCACTGTGAGCGGATCGACGTGCACGCCTTTGACGCGGAATTCGTAGTGCAAATGCGGCCCGGTCGCAAGGCCGCTCATGCCTACGTAACCGATCAGTGCACCCTGCTGAATCTTCTCACCACGGGTCACCTTGGCAAAGCGCGACATATGGCCATACAGCGTTGAGGTGTCCTTGCCATGCTGGATTTCGACCGTGCGACCATAGCCACTCTTGTTCCCTACGAAGGTAATCGTGCCGTTTCCGGCCGCACGAATCGGCGTACCAGTAGGGGCTGCATAGTCGACGCCCTTGTGGGCGCGCATGCGGCCCAGAATGGGGTGTTTGCGCGCTGACGAGAAGCGGCTGGAAATGCGGGTGAATTCGACCGGCGTGCGAATGAAGGCCTTGCGCAGGCTGCGGCCGTCGCTGCCATAAAAATCTTGGCGGCCATCACTGCCGGTGTAGCGGAATGCCTCAAAGCGTTTGCCCTGATTGACGAATACCGCGGCCAAAATGTCGCCATCCCGTAGACGCACGCCATCGCGATAAATGGATTCGTAGACCACCGCAAAGCGATCACCCTCACGCAAGTCCTGGGCGAAGTCGATGTCGAAATTGAACACCTCAGCGAGTCGCAGAATTTGCAGATCGCTCATGCCCGCCGCGTCACCCGCACCAAACAGAGAACCGCTGATCACCGCGCTGCCGTATTGGGTGCGGCGCTCCAGCTGACGCTCAATGACGCGCTCGGTGAGTTTGTTACCTTGCACTTCGATGAAGATACGCTGCGTTTCGCTGCGATCGAACTGCATCGCGGTCAATTTGCCGGCGCTCGGAATACGGAAAGCGATCTGGTCACCCGGATGAATTTGGGTCAGGGCGCGTACGCTCTCGCTTTGATCGAGTAGCTGATGCATCACGGTTGACGCCAAGCCTAAGCGCCCAAAGATATTGCCCAAGGTCTCGTTGCGCCGCACGGTAACCACTTGCCAACCGGCTTCCGCGTCACTGGCCAGATAAAGATCAGATTCTAGGGCGCTCACCGGTTGTTGTTGCGCAGAGACATCTGCTGCGTCATCCGGCGCGGGCAGTTCCAGCGGAATCGACAATTGCTTCGCAATCGGATCGGGGCGCGTCACGCTGGCAAATACCGGCAACACCACCATGCCGACCAACGCCACCAATGCGGCTGCGCTGGCCCCTAAAGTGACGCCACGCCGTTTTGAATTGAATATCGCACCTAGCGTTCGCAGTAGACGCGCCAACGGCTTGAGGCGGACCGAACGCTGCTGGTAATGGCGGCGAACGGCCTGTCCGCGCGCGCCACTTCGTCGATGTTGCCAGTCAGGCTGATAGATCATGGATGCCGCCAATCGTCGGAAACGGGGCGAACATATCCATTTGCATCGACGGCGTCAAAGCTTAAATTGGTGTTAATGCCACAGCTGTGGCGTCAGCGCAACAATCCGGCCTAAACGCGCTTACCTTTTGAGTGCCGATTCAATGTCCGCGCGCAACTCAGGTTCGTGATACTCGCCCAGTTTGCGGGTGTGCAAGCGGCCTTGCCGATCGACGATGACGGTAAACGGCAGGGCGTCACGATCGTTGCCAAAGGCGCGCATCAGCGCGAAATCGCTAAATGACGCCAGCATGATCGGATAATCAATAGCCATTTCGCCGGCAAATTTGCGCACCGCTTCTGGCTCGTCCAGCGCTACTCCCAATATTTCAACGTGCTGTGCGCCGAATTCTTTGCCGAGCGCCTGTAGCACGGGAATTTCGCGACGACACGGCGCGCACCACGGCGCCCAAAAGTTAATCACTTGCACCCGGCCCAGCGCTTGCGAGCGGCGCTGCATAGCACCGTCCAGCGTAGGTAACTCAAAATCAATCGCAGGCGCGCCGATCGCCAAACTTCCGGGCGGTGGATTGAGGCCAAACCACGCGTGACTGGCCCACAAACCACCCGCGCCCGCGCCTAGCGCCGCGATCAGGATCAGCGCTTGGGTTTTGCCACTCACCGCTTGGCTGCCCAGGCCAATGCCTCACTGACGCGGTTCCTGGTCAACAATGTCGGCAGCACTTTGGGCGCTTCGTCATTGGCCGGAAAGACCACGTACAGCGGCACACCGACCGCCTTGTGCGTTTGCAGGAATGCGCTAATCGCCGGATCCTCATTGGTCCAATCACCCTTCAGATAGACCACAGCATACGTCTTCAGCGCAGCGTGAAAATCGTCTGTCGATAAAACCAGGCGTTCATTGACTTTGCAGGTAGCGCACCAATCGGCGGTCATATTGACAAAAACCGGTTGACCCGCGGCCTGCAAACTTGCCAGTCGCGCGGCGCTATAGACCTCAGATACATCGTTCGCTGGGCTTCGATTGCCAATCGCCGAAGCATCTAAGCCGGCGACAAAACGCAGTGGCCAGAGCGCCACGGCAAGCAAGATCAGCACCAAGCCCCAGCGGCGCAGCGAGGAGTGCGCTCGATGCCGCTCAAACCACCATAAAGCCATCGCCAACGCCACACCACCTGCCAACACCGCCCCGGCGCCGTCCATGCCCACTTGGTGGCCTAGCACCCACAATAACCAAACGCCGGTCAGGTACATCGGAAACGCGAGTGCCTGTTTCAGCGTTTCCATCCACGCGCCGGGGCGCGGCAGGCGCTTGGCCAAACCCGGCACAAAACCAATCAGCAAAAATGGCAAGGCCAAGCCCAAGCCCAAAGCCAAGAAAATGGACAAGGCCCAGATCGGCGGCTGCGCAATCGCGTAGGCGAGTGCGCCACCCATGAATGGCGCCGTGCACGGACTGGCAACCACACAGGCCAGCACGCCGGTAAAAAACGCGCCCTTGGCGCCCTCGTCTTCGGTCAGGTTTTGGCCAAGTCCGCCCCACGACGCACCAAAGGCGATGACGCCCGACATCGATAGTCCAATCGCCAACATCACGTAGACCAGCAAGCCGACAAATGCCGGTTGCTGCAACTGAAAGCCCCAGCCGAGCGCGGCTCCACCGCTACGCAGCGCCAATATCGCCATGCCCAACAGCGCGAACGACACCAACACACCCGCCGTGTACCACAGGGCGTGGCGACGCGCGTAACTAGCGTCGTGGGCGCCCTGCGCCAGTCCCAGCGCCTTTAACGACAGAATGGGCAGCACGCAGGGCATCAGGTTGAGAATGAGCCCGCCGAGTAAGGCGGCCAACAAGGCTGCCAAGATGCCCATCGGCGCATCGACAGGCGTTTTCGTACCGACTTGCGCGGTGATTGCGGTCGCCTGGGCGCCCTGCCCGGCGGGCAAATCGATTGCCACGCTGCGCCGCATGATGGGGTAACAAATGCCATGGTCCTTGCAGCCTTGATATTCGGCATCCAAGGTGAAGGTTTGCGCGGCGCTGCTGTCGCGTACCACCGGCACGGGCAGCTCGATGGACTCGAAATAGACCTGCACTTGGCCGAAGTGCGCGTCTTCATGCGCTTGCGCGGCAGGCCATTGCGGTCTGTTAAGCGTGATGCCAGCAGTGCTGCTGTGCAGACGTGTTTTGTCGCGATACAAATAGTAACCAGGCGCGATGATGAAGCGCGCCAGGATTTGATCGGATGAGGTTGCGATCGCCTCGAAGCGAAAGGCCTGATCTTCCGGCAACGCGTCCTGCGTGCCACCGACCAGACCGACCGTTGCGCTCGGCGTGCCAAAATTGAGCGCGCCAACCGCAGGCGTCGGGCGGGGCCATGCATCTGGCACCGCGGCGCCGGGATTGTTACTCGGCGGCAGCGGCACACTCAGCCGCGTGCGCTGTGGCGGATAACACACACCGACATCCGCGCAACCTTGGAAGCGCACCTCCAGATCCAAACTTTCGATCGCTGCTGGCAACGCTGGCAAGGGCTGGCTGATGCTCAGCGATTGTCGATAGGTTTCGACCTCACCGAAGAATTCATCGGTCTTTGGTTCACCATCGGGCACCTGGAAGGCCGGCAAGGCCGGTTCGCCGCCCACCACGGCCACACCCAGTCGATGCCGATACAAATAGTAGCCATCGGCGATTACAAAGCGCAGCTGCAAGCCCTCGCGCGTGGGCGCCTCGACAGACAGCACAAACGCTTGCTCAACGGGCAGTAATTCGGATTCATCCACCGCGGCCAGCGCGCTAGCGCCGCTCAGCACCAATCCAAAAAATGCCAGGCAACGCCATAGCGAGGAAACAGAAGTCATAGGCAGCAAACTCGGATGGGCGACGTGCAGCCCGCATCAGACTCGCAAGCGCCTACAAAGGTTCCTGTTGCTGAATAAGGCGCTGCGATGAGCGGTTGGGTTTTGCGCAACCAAGGAAACCCCGGTACCAAGCCTTGGCGTGCCATCAGCCGCTCGTGGACCTGTTGCAGACCATGCCCGGCATGGACCGATCTTCAATTGCAAGGCTACTGACCGAGATACCGAGATCGGGCCATACATGAGTGCGTTCCCCAATCCGGACCGCCTCGCCACCTGGAGCGGAACCACGCCAGGCAATGAGCAGTCCGCCGGGAAGCGCAAAAAGGCCAGAACCCAGCGCGGCATCCACTACGTCCGACGCATTCTCACCGAGGTCGCACGCGCTGCCGTCAGAACGCGCTGCTACTCCAAGGAGAAGTTCGAGGCCTAGCCACCGCGTCTGGGGTACCGCAAGTCCGTAGTGGCCATTGCCCACAAGATCATCAAGATAATCAAGATCGTTCACATCATACTGGCGCGCAATCAGCCGTATGAGGACAAGAGTGCCGACTTTCAGGCACTGTGCGTCAGCCGTAACAGTTCCCGGTGGATCAAGGCTCTCAAGAAGCACGATCACCTGCCAGCGACCGCGTAACTGCCTCCACGTGCTATCGCTTTCCGCTGCGCGGTGCCGCAAGAGGCGCGTTAGGCTTGAACTCGGGGTCTTTCACGGATACCTACTTTGGCACCTTACAAAGCGATGGTTTGCAGCCAATCGCGACTGCGAGAATCTGATCGCGACCAGCGTTTAGAAACGCAAGTTCCAGAGTGCTTCGAATTCGAAGTGTGTCGATTCTGTGGGGTCGACATTGCGTACTAGCGGCGAACCGAGCACGTATTCAGCCCCGGCATAGCTCGCCGTCAAACGCACATCACCGAGCGAGCCCAGCGAACGCCCCAGGCCTAACGACCAGTTTGAATCGTTTTGAATGCCGTCGATCGCCATCTGTAATAGCGGCGCAGTCGGATTGGGCTGCAAACTAGTGCTGTAGCGCACCGACCACTGCCATCTTGCCAGCCCGCCTTGCAATGCCGCGGAATATACGGTCAAGTCCTGCCAAGCAAAACTTGGGCTGGAGCTATCTCCCAACAACGCTAGAAAACGATTGGGCAGCGCGTAGCTCGAAAAGCTATTGATATCGCTATAGAACACTTGTTCTGCCCCGAGCACCAACTCGGTACCGGGCGTCAGCTCAGCGGTGAGCCCCAATGCGGCGGTGGCGGGGATGTCGAAATCACCCGGCTCCGAATAAACGCCGCGATAGCGCTTATAGGTATTCATATCCACACGCGAGCGCAGACCTAAACTCCAACCTACGCGATCGACGAGCGGACCACCGATTGCCAACGCAAGACCGGTGCCACGCGACTCTTCAGACGAAGCAACGGCGCCGGGCAACTGGCTGTCGGGCGCATTGACCAGCGGCGTTAGACTGCCACTGGCAAAGCGCTGTTCGGCGAAAACCGCTTCCACACCGAAGTCCAAGCCACGCTCTGCTTGCAGGAACAAGCCGGACGTCAGGATTCGACGCTCCAAACTGCCATCGCTCAGCGCGCGCAGCGTTACATCGTCAGATCGCTTGATCGCCGAGTTACCACGTTCAGTGAGCCGTGCGGCGCGGACAAACAGCGCCCAATCACGGCCTGAAGTTAACGGAATCACCAAAAGTTCACCCAATGCGCGGCTGAGCGGATTGAGCGAAGGTGTGGTCAGCAGCGCATCGACATCAACCCAGGTAAAATCGGGCGTCAATCGCGCAGTGGCTGCTACACCTAAAGAACCCCGAAGTACACGCAATGGCGCGTCGGAGCCTCCCGAAATCGCCTCTAAAGGCTGCTGGGCTGCGGTAAAAGAAGGGACGGCGAGCAATAAGCCCACCGTCCCAATCAAAATTTGCAAACGTGCTCTCGCCTGCATTGCCCTTCGCCCTGCTAGAAGTGGAGGAGTGTTGCTTCTAGCTGACGCAAGAATCGCAAAAAAACAACAGCGCGTCAACTACGCAACACTACCCATTTTTTGTTGTATTTCCGCAACTGGAGCTACATAAATGCGCAACAAATCTACCCCAAGTGCCTATGCCCTAACTATCGCCGGTTCAGATTCCGGCGGCGGTGCCGGCATCCAAGCTGATTTGCGCGCATTCGCGAGCCAGGGCGTTTTCGGCTTAAGCGCCATCACCGCGATCACGGCTCAGAATACATCTGCTGTCTCAGCGGTTCAGGTCACGCGACCAGCCGTGGTGCGTGCACAGGTTGACGCGGTCGCGAGCGACTTCCCGTTAAGCGCGATCAAGACCGGCATGCTGGCCAATGTGGCGATCACCCGAGCTGTCGCACGCTTGGCTGCTCGCATGGGCTTAGCATGGATTGTCGATCCAGTCATGATCGCCAGCTCTGGCGGGCGCTTGCTCGACACGGCAGCGGAGACCGCGCTGCGCGAGGATCTGTTGCCGCACGCCAGGGTACTGACGCCCAACATTCCTGAAGCGCAGGCACTGCTGGGCATATCCATTACGCGTGTCGGGCAAATGGAGCGCGCCGCCGAACAATTGTGTGCGCTTGGAGCAAGCGCTGTTCTGCTGAAAGGGGGTCATCTGAGTGGGCGCGAAGTTGTCGATGTGTACTTTGAAGCGGGTGCAGTCACCGCATTTTGCGCGCCACGCCAGCGGCTGCAGGGCCACGGCACCGGCTGCACGCTCGCGGCCTTGCTCGCCGCTCGCTATGCGCTGGGCGAAGTGGGCGTAAACGCCGTCAGCAACGCCATATCAGCCTTCCGGATCGCTTTTGACCAGGGCGCCGACGTAGGCTCACTGCAGGTCAGAGTGCCCTATCCCGTCGGCCGCCCACTGCAGAGCGCCTGAACAGCGTTACTCTTGCAGCCGACCGACGAGCGCGTCGGTGAACTCCACCGTGGATGCGCTGCCACCCAAATCCCCGGTGAGTCGGTCTTTAGCACCAAGCGTCGCGCGAATGGCGTGGCGCAGGCGGAGCGCCGCATCGTTCAGCCCCAGATGGTCGAGCATCATCGCAGTGGCCAGCAATAATGCGGTTGGGTTCGCGATGCCCTTACCAGCAATATCCGGGGCTGAGCCATGCACGGCCTCAAAGATCGCCGCATCTGTACCGATGTTGGCGCCCGGAGCCAAGCCCAGACCACCGACCAGACCCGCGCATAAATCGGACAAAATATCGCCAAATAGGTTGGTCGTGACAATCACGTCGAACTGATGCGGATTCATCACCAATTGCATGCACGCGTTGTCGACGATCATCTCGTTGACGCTAATGCCCGGATAGTCCGCGGCAATGCGCTTGGCTGTTTTCAAAAACAAGCCTGACGTGGTTTTCAGGATGTTTGCCTTATGCACAATCGTGATGCGCTTGCGACCGGTACGCACGGCGAGGTCAAAGGCATAACGTGCGATCCGTTCAGATCCGCGCCGAGTGACCTGAATGAGCGATTGCGCCATCTCACCATCGGCGGACAAGGTTTGCCCTTCACTCCGATAGGCACCTTCGGTGTTCTCGCGGACGGTCAGAAGATCAATATCCGCATACCGCGAACGGGTATTCGGGAAAGACAATGCGGGTCGCACGTTGGCATAGAGATCGAAACGACGGCGCAATTCGACATTTAATGAAGAAAATCCATCGCCGACGGGCGTGGTTAGCGGTCCTTTTAAGGCTACGCGTGTGCGGGTGATCGAATCGAGCGTCGCCGCTGGCAATAAGCTGCCGTGTTGCGCCATTGCAGCCAAGCCCGCGGTGGCAAATTCGTAGCTCAAACCGCATTGCAGCGCATCCAGCACCCGCAGTGTGGCGTCCATGATTTCTGGACCAATGCCATCACCACCTAAGATCGTGATTGTCTTGTTCATTTACCCTGAGTTTCCGAGCGCGATTGCCAAGGAGTGTTACACCCCTACCTACAATGGGGGCCGTGTTGCGGGTAAACTAACGGTGACTGTGGGCTGCGGCAACTCGTCAATGGTCTGATCGACATCCGCTGTTCATGCCACGCTTTGAGGAATCGGTATGCGTATTGCAAGTTTGATCTTGGCGTTGATCGCCGCGCCGATTATGGCACTCGCGCAAACAGCCCGTCCCCAAATTGAGACCATTCCGGCGCAGACGCGCCCAGGTGTGCCGTTCCAGATTCGGGTGAGTGGTGACTGGCCCAATACCTGCCCGCCGGAACTTCTGCCGGTGGTCATCGTCGATCGCACGATTGATCTGGGAGTACGCCAGTTGGATCAAATCTGTGGGGCGGCAATCACCCCGTTTTCCGTCACTTTTGACGTTGCTGCGGTCGCGGGCGCTGGTTTCCCGCAAAGCGGGGTGTATCGCGTGCGCTTTTCGGTCAAAGACGAGCTTAGTCGGCCGCGCTTATTGGCGTTCCGAGTGGTCGATGTCCGCGCAGCAGGCGCGCAATCGGCACAGCCGGAGGCCGGCTTCTGGATGCCCGATGATGCGGGCGAGTTTGCGACCAGCGGCAGCGGTGTGGGATTTATGGTTGAGCGCCAGAACAATAGTTTGGCGGTGACCACCAACGCCTATGCGCCTAGCGGACCAGCGACCTGGTACTTAAGCGCTGGCGCGTTAAGTGGGTTTACCTTTCGAGGTGAACTACTGCGCTCGGTTGGCGGCCAGCCCGTGTGGGGCACTTATCGCGGGCCGCAGTGGGTTGAGCCCATCGGCGCCTTGGATATCGAGTTTGTATCGGACGCCGCGGCGGTCGCTTGGTTCTCACGCCCCTCAGGCGAAGGCGCGCTTGATCCCATCGAATTAATGCCTGTTTCCATGCGCCGCTTGAATTTTGCGCTGGCTGGCGAGGGGAAATCTCTGGCAGGCACTTGGGTTTACACCGCTCCTACGGCCGTAAACGAGGTTGCTCCTGCATTGATGCAACTAAGCTATCGGGCAGATCGATCCAGCCCTGGCGAAGCAGTGTTGATTGATTCGAATCGCGGGTTTGAGCTGCGCTGCGGGGTGGATCTGGCCCGCAAAGATGGCCCGCCAACCCGCTGTCTATTGTTGGCAAACGGCGCCGAACGCGCGCGTTTTAACAATAATTCGCTGTCCAGATTGTCTGGCAGCAGCGCCAACGAAAATGTGGTGCTGGTGCGGGTAAGCCCTTGACGGACCTGGACGGGCTTGAAACCCGAGCTTGGGTGAGTCAGCTATTCGCTTGCAGCTTCGCCTTGTTGCACGGCAAGTTGATCGAGAAACTCAACCGCCGGGCGTAAATGCGGAATCACAATAGGCTCTCCGACGACCAAGCCAACGCTCATGGCTTCGAAAATCGCATCGAAGCTCAGTCCGGCTTGCCGACACAACTCACGCAATCGTCGCCACGCAGTACCCGTGAGGCCACTAAGCCGAGCAATTCCTTGGCGCGCACATCCAAAGGCCCACCTTCGCCATAACACTGTCGATCAGGCGCAAAAAACCGCTTGGTCAACGGCAAGAATGCGCTCATGCATGCGCTGCCGGTAAGAAACAAACTGCTCGACGCGACTACTCAGGGCGCTGCCGCCAACAGTGGGTCTAGTTTGCCGGCGCGATCAAGCGCGACCAAATCATCATGACCGCCTACAAACGTGCCGTTGATGAAAATCTGTGGCACCGTACGCCGCTGGGTGCGCTCCATCATTTCCACCCGGCGGGTCGGATCGACATCCACACGGATCTCTTCAATTGCGGTAAAGCCTTTGCGGGCAAGCACGCCCTTGGCGGCGGTGCAATAAGGACACACTGCGGTGGTGTACATCTGAATGTTGGCCATTTGAATACCTGCGGGGATTTGGGCTTAAGGCTGGGTGCCGGTGTGCGAGACGCCATGTTCGGCGACTACTCACAGACAGCTCTCAGGTTTGGGCAATCCAGCAATTTTACAAGCCTGTTTGGCGGGCCCGTCGGGAAACAACTGGTACAAACGCCGGCTGCTGGCCTTGGCTTCGCCCAGCAAAGGTGCAATCGCTTTGACCAGCACGCGCATCGGCGGGCTTAAGCCATAGCGCGCAAAATAGTCCCTTAGAAACTCAATCACACGCCAATGTTCCTCACCTAGCGCGATGCCTTCGGCGGCGGCCACCTGCAGCGCAAACTGGCGGTCCCAAGCACTCGCATTGAGCAAATAGCCGGCCTCATCGCAGTTCGTCATCTGGGCTAGTTCCATTCGAGCAGCACCGGCATCGTTTCAATCAGCAACCACCAGTCCAGATCGGCGATACGCGTAATCCCATCGGGCCATGCTTGGATGCCACAAAACGCCATTTCCGCGTCGGGAATGAACAACTGAACATCTTGGGTAAACTGCATAGTAGCGATCCAAGCCGCCGCGCGCGCCGCGTCATCTAATAAAATCACCACATCAGGCGCCGCTAACGTAGCGACAAACTGCGACCACAGTTCGCCGCGTTCTGGGCCAAAAAAAAGATGATGCAATACGGCCATCTCACCAAACCTGCAAAGGGGCGGCACGGAGCCAGGCTTGCCACTGCAGCGCGCTGAGTTGTTGCACTGGTAGCGCCAGCTTGCTCGCCGCACCTTGCGGGGCTGTCTCAATGCGGACCTGATCAACTCCCAGGAGTTCCAGGCTGGCGAAATTTCGCGCGCAGTCGCGCTGCGTCGTTATCAGTTCTAATCCAGGCCCAGCAAACGCCAACTCCAGCGGCACATCCAGCGCGGCTGCCGCCTGGGCCAGCTCAAAACCTGCGCGCCACACGGCGTCTTCCGGTCCGTGCACAAACAGCAAACGCAGAGCGCTGATCACTTTGCAGGCCCAACTAAAGATCGCAGAGTGCCAAAGCGCAGCACGCGATCACTGCGCTCGCAGGCCGCCAACCAATCGGCGAGGCCGCCTGGTCGGAATGGCGCATGCAACTCCCACGGGACGCCCATGCGGGAAAGTGCCGTCTTGCAGACCACGCAACTCAAGCCAGCATTCGTGTGAAGATGTGACCAACGCTGGTAAATACTTAAATCGAGGTTCTGGTTCAGAGCCGCATAAGTGCCGGTATGGTACAAAAACACCGTATCGAGCAGGTTGCCTCTTTGATGCGCCATCTCCAGCATGCGCAAAGCAAGCTGCCAGGCGCTAGAAACCGCCGGATCGCCCAGTACCATCACGGACACACGCATGCTTAAGCCAAGCTCCAAAGCAAAACCGAAAGCTACACGTCGTCACCGGACTTGGCGATGGTCGCTACTTGCGGCCAGCTTGGCACTGGCACTTCCGCTCTGTGCGCAGGATGGCAACGAATTGCCAGACCTAGGCGATTCATCCGCACGCATGCTGTCTCCAGAGCGCGAGCGCGAGTATTCCGATGGTTTGTTGCGACAATTACGCAACTACGATCTGAGTATCGAAGATGCCGAGTTGGTCGAATACTTGGAAACCTTGGCTTTTCGTTTGGTGCAGAGCAGCGGTCGATCAGAGACCCATTTCCACTTCGAACTCATTGACGTTCCAGTGGTGAACGCTTTTGCATCGCCGGGCGGACTCATCGTTGCGTTTTCGCAATTGATGTTGCACGCTGAGAACGAAAGTGAATTGGCCGGCGTTATTGCACATGAAATCGCGCACGTTACGCAACGGCATATTGCGCGGGCGATGGAAAGTTCATTCGAAGACATGCTGCCGATTTTACTTGGCTCGATTGCATTAGCGGTGGCAACGCAAGGACAGGGCGACGGCGCGCAGGCCGCGCTGGCTGGCGGAATGGCCTTGATTCAACAGCGGCGCATCAATTTCACCCGCGAAAACGAACATGAAGCAGATCGAGTTGGTATTCAAACCTTAGCCAAGGCCGGCTTTGATCCCATCGGAATGGCCGATTTTTTTGCACGCATGGGCAGGCTCTATCGCGTACAAGGTGAAAAGCCACCCGAGTATCTACAAACTCATCCCATTACCACCACCCGTATTGCCGAAGCCAAAGCGCGCGCTGACAGTTTGCGGCGCGGCACACAAAAAACCAGCCTGGAATTTGCGCTGATGCGCGAGCGCCTGCGCGTGCTGACCTCCCGCGATTTACCTGCGTTGGTGCGCTTTTACCAAGACAGCAAACAAACGCGAGACATCGATCGTCGCGCGCTTTCGTACGGGCTGGCACTAGCACAGTCACGCGTGGGCGGTTTTGCCGCTGCGCAAAAAGCGCTTGAGGCGCTGGCTGACGACGACCCTACACGACTGAGTTACGCATTAGCCCTAGCGGAGACTGACCGCGCCAAACGTGATTTCGACAGCGCGGATAAGCGTTACTTGCAACTGCTCGCCGAGCGCCCAGGGCACCGGGTGATTTCGATCAATTTCGCGCGTTCGCAGATTGAACGCGACAGCGTCAAGTCAGGCCAGCGTGCGGTTGATGTGTTGCGGCCGCTGATGAGCCGCTACGCCGCCGAGCCGGCGCTGCAGGAACTGTATGCACGCGCCAATCAGCTAGCGGGATTTCCGGTACGCGCGGCGGAAGCCTACGCACAAGCGTACTTTTTGCGCGGCAAGTTTGAAGATGCCATGTTGCAATTGGAGCAAACCGCAGCGCGTAATGACCTCGATTATTACGAACGCGCCCGCATCGATGCACAAGTCGCCGCGTGGAAGCCCATTGTGCTGCGCGAACGGCGTAGGGCCGACGAGCGCAATTCCGTCCGCTGATTTGCAGCGCTTTTTGTTCCGAATGCGCCGGAGAAAAGCGTTCGATCAGAGATCGAACCCAGCAAAAGCTTAGGCTCTGGTGGGTTAGGGACCCAAGCCGACTCAAATTCCGTTTGGCATTGTCAATTTGCGGAAGCTGCGCTGCTGCGGTCACAAGGCGCAAACAAGTCCAGCTCACTCCGATAGACCTCGGTGCTCACTGCAGTTAACCCCAGCACGCTGTGGAAGAAGTTGTCGTGGGAATAGTCTTTGGAGCTTGCTTGCCGCAGGCAGTTGAGGTCTAGCTCACGCCGTGCGTTAAAACCAGCGGAGGTCCAGAACATCATCGGCACGTGGGTTTGCTCGTTGGGCGCGATCGCGTACGGGGCGCCATGCAAGTACAGACCATGTTCGCCGAGCGATTCACCGTGGTCTGAAACGAACAGCAACGCAGCGTCGAAGGGCTTGCTTTGCACATTCTGCTCAGATGGGCTTGCCGCGCTGGGGTTGACCGGCGTACTTGGCGTGGTGCATGCCGGCGCATCCGCAGCAACCTGACCACGCCGCGCCAAACAACGCCTTTCGCTTAAGGAAGTCGGCATGCTGAACGACAGTTGATTGTCCAAAAGGCCAATCATATTGGCAAGAATATGCGTGGTATAGAGAATAGAATTATCGTACGTATTAAGAATTTCGACGTCGCTGCAGCGCTGCAATTCATTGGTGCGGCATTCTGGGGTAAACGCTGCAAATTCTTGCGGGTAGCGGGCGTAATAGGCAGGGCCATGACTGCCGAGCATGTGTACTACAATCACCGTATCTTTGCTAATCGTCGGCAGTGTTTGGCGCAAATCAGCGAGCAGCACTTCGTCCAGGCAACCTTCATTACCGCATAATGGCGGTTCAGTACCATTAGCCAAATTGCGCTCGGTGGCATGTTTGGCTAAACCCTTGCTGCCAGTGTTGTTATCCAACCAGAGCACGTCATAATTTGCGCGCATCAACACGTCAAGCAGATTATCGCGATGTTTGGCCGTTGAATCATCATAGTATTTCCGACCTAAATCCGAAAACATGCAGGGTAACGAGGTTGCGGTATTGGTGCCGCAGCTGCTGACGTGGCTAAAATTCACCAATGGAATCGGTTGCAATTCCAAATCGGTGTCGCGCCCATAACCGTTCAAATGCAGACTAGATGCACGCGCCGATTCGCCAATGACCAGAATGACGACAATCGGCTTGCGCCCGGCTAGCAAAGGCGCTGCACGTTTGGCGTCCAGTGCGATTGATGTCCACGCCATTTGATCGCTGCGCGCGTGATCTAAATAAGACAACTGCGCAGTAAGCAAAGAATAAGGGTTGACCACAAAACGCAAGGCCATATTATTGCGCAGTAAAGACGCAATATCTTTGCCACTGACTAATGCTGCGCCAATAAGAAGAAATAAGGCGAGGGCCGCGAGCTTAAATCGTGACCAAGCCTCGCGCCAAACTGGCTGCCATTCCACCTTAATCCAGCAAAGCAGCGCCGCGGGCAGCAAGCCATATAGTGCAATCGTCCAGATCATGCGCGCCGACAGCCATTCGCTGGCCTCCCGCGCATCACTTTCGTAGACGCTGGCCAGCGCATGGCGATCAATGACGGCGCCGTAATCACTGATAAAATAAGCGGCACCGGCCGCTAAAATCAGCACCGCGACCAGTGCCGGTTTCATTACCCAGCGCAAACCTAGCGGCAACAACATCAGCAAGGTTAGCGACAACAAGGCGATTGCGACCGCAAGCACAGCAAGTGCGCTGATGCCACCGCTCGCTGCACTATCGAAAACCAAGCTCCAAAAGCGGCCATTGACCGCCGCAACCAAATAAATGGCCGCTGCTATTAAAACGACGTTAGCGCCGAACGTGGGACGCCGGAGAATTGCGATTTTCATCAGCAGATATTGGCCCTGCAGACCTACAAATTTCGTTAGGGAAAGGCAAGGAAAAGCGAAAGCCAATTGAATATACAATTTTTCATTGACCTGTGGCCGGCGATCAGTTTCATTAGCGGTTTAGCAGCCTGTCGGACTTTTCTCGCGAGGGCGCCGGAAGTCCTTTTGGCGATCATTTCTACTCATTCGCGGATGGTTTTTGTAGGCTTGGGCTCTACTTTCGAGTCTGCGCTATGCCAAAAGGCCGTCCGGCCCTCCGTGTTGCGCGTCTGAATGGTGTCTGCGGCTTGCGAGCCTTGCCAATGGAAGAGCCATTGGCTGCGATGTCGCGCCTTGCATCCATCCGGTGCGCCACACAGCGCATCTGACGCTGAAAGTCCGACAGGCTGCCAGGGAACAAAAAAGACACTTTTTGGGTCAGTTGTCTGGGCAAGTGTATGGATGCATTTGCTCGGGCTAAATTCAATATGAGGGGAAATTTGTGCAGCGAACCGTCACCACACTATGGGTCTTGCTGGCAATTTGCACTTTGGCCAGCGCATCTGCCGTCGCAGACAATCTAGGCATCGGCTACGCAACGCAAAATCGCAGCGTGGTGTCTAGTGGCGTTAATCGGCCGTTTTTGCAGGCGACGCCAAACAGCGGCGCTGCAGGCAAACCGCTGATCTTTGTGCTGCATGGCGATGGCGGCAACGGCGCCAGTATTCGTGCCGGACTGCCAATAGAAGGCAGCGCCGCAGGTGGCGCAGTGTTTGTTTACCCCGACGCACCGGGTGGTACTTTCGAGTACTTCAGCGCAGCGGGTCGCACGCGCGAGGTGCAGTTTGTGCGCGACGTCATCAACTTGCTGAATGCCGAACTCGGCATCAATCGCACTCGGGTATTCCTGTCGGGATTCAGCGGCGGTGGCACCATGGCCAATGCCGTGGCGTGTCGCATGGGCGCCGGCGAAATCCGCGCATTTGCGGTAAATGCCGGCTCCCTGTATCCAATCGACAACGACTTCACCTACACCGGCAATGGCGGTGTGAGCTGCGATCTTCCCGCATCCATGCTGCTGTGGGGCTTAGCGGACAACACCGCGGGCGTCAGCTATGCGACCGGCGTGAGTGTACGCAACAACTTTATCGCAACGCACGGTTGTGGCGCGACGACCGCTGCTTTCGTGCCGGCCCCCTGCGTGTTGTACGAAGGGTGCCAGCGCGATATGGGCTGGTGCCCGATTGCCGGGATGGGCCACAGCATATGGAATCAAGCCGCAGCGGCCAGTTGGGCGTTTTTCTCGCGGCAAGCGGCCGTTGTGAGCGACCAGAACATTTATACCGATAGCCTGCAGAGCAGCTGGCAGGATTTCTCATGGGGATCGGTAAACTTTGCCAATACCAGCAATCCCCACAGCGGCAGCAACGCCATCCGTTTTGACGCCGATAGCTTCGAAGGTTTGTCTTTTGCCAAACCTGGGGCTGCGATTAGCGCAGCGCAGTTTCCTGAATTGCGCTTTTTTATCCGTGGCACCACCGGTGGCGAGAACTTTCAGTTCTCTCTGCAAACCGCAGGCACTTTGCATGTCAATGTGCCGCTCGCCGGCTTGGTCACTGGCGGCGCGATCGCCGCTGGCAGCTATCGCGAGGTGCGCGTGCGATTCGCCGATCCACCGATCAGTTACACCGGCAGTTTCGAACGCATCAATATCCAAGATGCCACCGGCACGCCGGCTGCCAATCCACAAGTGGTTTATATCGATAGCGTGAGCTTGCTTGCCGCGGGCCTACCGGCCGGCATGTTTGCCGACGGGTTTGAGTGAGGCGCGCAGTCGCAAGCAGATAGAATGCGATTTGCTACCTACCATGGAAGGTCAACAATGAAGTTGAAAACGCTGTGCCGCAACGTACTGGTGGTCACGCTCGGCTTCGGCGCGGGCGTCACTCCGTCCCTGAGCTTGGCGCAATCGAAGACCGCTACAGTGTGTTTTAGCGATGCCGCGGTCGACCCCATAGGCGCAGGTCTGTTGCCCATTCTGGTGCAAACTGACCAACTGATCGCCGTGGAAATGCTGGACGGCGCCAGCGCTCAGTATGTCTATTTGTTGACGCGCCAGATGGTGCTCACTGAACGGATTTTGCGGCGCTTACTGGGTCGCGGCTCTGACTGCGAGGCCATCGCCAATAACATCGCCACCGAATACGCGATGCTCAAACGCGGTTTTGACGCTTTTGCTCAAGGCGATCCAAGCAGCGGCGTGGAGCCCGTAGCCTCACGGCGGTCGCAGGCGCTATTGACCGAAATCCGCAGCAACTTGGCGCAAACCGACGCCGCCGTGCTCGCCTTGGTGCGGATAAAGTGAGGATGCGCAGAAGTCTTGGTTTTGCGGTTTTGCTCGGTGCTGCGTCTGGCGCCTGCGCCCATGGTTACAAGGCCATCAAGGATTGGGTGGGCGGATGTGACAACACTCGCTACTGCAGCGCGCTTGGTTTGGCGAAGGAAGATTCCGAGAGTTACGCGCTGCTGCATTTTGAACGCGGACCCGCAGCAGGCGATCAAGTGCGCAGCATTCGTTTGCGCGTCAACCATGAGATCTCGCGTGACAAAGTCTGGACGCTGCAAGCGGACGACGCTGAGTTATTGCAATTCAACGATAGGCATCTGGTTGACGCCGATAGTGGGCCGGGCATCGATTTTGTGATCGAAACAAGCGACGAACTGGAAGCGCTGATGGGCGCTATGCGCAGCGCCGACGCGCTGACCGTGGTAGGCGATAGTGGTCCGGTGGGCCGCATTTCACTGTCCGGCGCCAGTGCGATCATGCTGTGGATTGACGAACAACAAGGCCGCTTGGGCACGAGCACCGCGCTGCATCGCCGCGGCGAAAAATCGCCGCAAACGCTGCCTGCGGTGACGTTGCCGCGACTAAAGGCAGTGCCCGCTACGCCATTAGGAACAGCAGATGTGACCACGCTCAGCGCAAGCACGCGCGCCCGTTTACCGCCCGATAGTTGCGAGAGCTTGGAACCCGATTCCGGCATCCAAGACGAAGCTTGGACTGTCGAGGGCGAGCGCACGCTGGTCAAGCTGCAGTGTTATGGCGGCGCCTACAACTTTGGATCAAGCTGGTTTTTGCTCGATCAGCGTGGCGCCTTGACGCCGCTGAGTTTTCCGATTCCCAATGATGACGGTGGCGCGATGGGAAGCAGCACCGATCTGGTGAATGCGGACTTTGACCCGAACAGCGGACGCTTGAGCAGTTTCAACAAGGGCCGTGGCATGGGCGACTGCGGCAGTTTCGGCGAATGGCTATGGGACGGAAATGCCTTTCAGTTGGCGAGTTACCGATCAATGGGCGATTGTCGCGGCGTGAGCTCCGATTTATGGCCGCGTTTGTGGCAAAGCGCGCCTTAGTGCGCCGTTTAGAAACAACTTAGCGCGCCAAACTTGGTGCGCAATCGCACCGACAGTTGCCGGATATGGGTAAATGCTACAGCACAACTTCTGGAGCGCAGCCATGTCCTTTGCCATCTATATCGTAGGCGCCGTCATTCTGATCGGTGGTTTAGTCTACGGCGCGGTGTTGATGCAAGCGCCGCCGCAATGGATCGCCGTCGGCGTCATTGTCACGTTGGGACTATCGATTCTAGCCGCGGTGCGCGCGACACGTCAGAAAGACACCGCGAGCTGACTCGCTCAGCGGGGGGGACGTAAGTTGGGCTAAGCGCAGCGTGACCGATACGGGGGCGCAACCAACGGCGCTGTGGACGGCGCTCAACTGCAAGTCGGCGATCAGAGGCTATCCGGAGCGCCGAGTTGTACTCGGCATGCTGATACACCGAAGTGCGCCAAGCCAAAAGAGCTCAACTGCAAGTCGGCGATCCGGATGGCCCTCTGAAGCGCCGAGTTGTGCGCATGCCGTTGCACCCAAGGTGCCCAAAGCCAAAAGAGCTCAACTACAAGTCGGCGATCCGGAAAGCCTTCTGGAGAACCGAGTTGTGCCCGGCATGATCTTGCACCGGAAGAGCCCAAAGCCAAAGAGCTCAACTGCAAGTCGGCGATGAAGTTATTAGGCACAATGCCGAGTCTTTTTTGAGCAAGGTGGTGGGCAGTGGCGACTGACCAAGAATTTGTTGATTCATCGAGAGGTCAAGCGCGCCCCGCGTGAATCAGAGTTTCCGCGGGTTCAATCCGGCACCACCAAACGATCGCTTTGCAACAGGATGGCGTCGCTGCCGGGGTCGCTGCGCAGTTCACCGAGGTGGGCGGCGGTCAAGGTGATGGCGCTGCCATCTTGTGCGCTGCCGCGCCGTTGGCTGCGCACTACTTGGCTGGGGGCGGGTGGCGCGGCGCCGTCTAGGTGGGCGCTGATTTGGTCTAAGGCTTGGTAGAAATACGGTAGCAGTGGCACGTGGCGCGCTGCGTACACCGGTTGCATCAAAAACGCATCGAAATGTTGGGCGTTTTCGATTTCCCAATAGGACAGGCGGGTCGCGCCTTTACGCAAGGCGAGTTCCACATAGGGCCGCGCGGTGGCGCCGACCGCAATCAAACCGTCTTCGCGGCCGTGGATGAGCACCACCGGCCGCTGCGCGATGTTAGCGCTGGCGCGGATTTCGGATTCGCCCTGGCGCATGCGCTCACCGAGTGGGCTTGCCGATTCGTAGGTCTCGCGCAAGCAGCTGATGCCGGCCAAACTGGGGTCGGCGGGGTCGCCCTTTGGCCCTATCAGTTGCAGGCCCGCGGTAGGCGCGACACCAGACGATGTGGCAAACCATTGCGCGCGTTCTGCATCAGTGGCGACGCGTGGTTGGGCATCGGCACCGAGCAGTGCGAATCGGTATCCGCAGACTTGCTCATCGGCGCCGGCGCGGGCGTAACTTTGGCTGTAGGTCACGGCCACCGCGCGCCATAAATCGGCCACGATATTGGTGGCATTGTTGGCCAACGCGGCTTCCGGAAAGCCCAAAGCGCGCAGCCGTGCATAGGCGCCGCGCGCCTGCGCATCGATATCCACCCCTTCAATCCAACCGCGCGCTAGCAATGTTTGACAGCGCGCCTGAAACTCGCGGGTGCGCAAGGCCAAAAAGTTGGCCAGCGGGGTGCTAGCCAATTGCGGCAGCAGTTGGGCGCAAGGTGCCAATAGCGCCGCCTGCATGGCGTAATCGAGCAAACTGGGCACGCCTGGCACGCTGATTTGCGGTGCGGCAGCGACCACCGCATCAATCAGCCCCTCTTTGTCCTCCTCAAGCGCATGCAAGACCGCACCGCCGCCGTTGGAAATACTAGCGGCGATGACGCGCGTGTTGTCCGCGCGAAAACGTTTGCCGGGATAGTGTTGCTCTAAAACCATCAGCGCGAAACGCGCGGCAGACAGCGTCATGCGGCCCCAATGGGCTTCCGGGTGATCCTTGGAATGGGCGTGTTTGACCGCCACACCGCGCACCGCGCCTGTGGTTGGCGGCGTTGCCTCCGCATTGAAGCCAGCTTGCGGGCCGGGCGCCACCAATTCGCCGTCGATGGACATGCCGATGCCCTGATCGAGGTCGTAAAAGCCGGTGCCGGCGCCTTTGTCGGTGTAAACCACCGCGCAGCCGTGGGTCAAACCCCAGGCTCCCGCCGTCGCCAACGCACCATAAATGCCACGCGAACCGGAAACCGGCGCAACCAGCACGCAGGGTTTCTCAGGATTAAAGCTATCCGGAATGTGCACCAATACGCCATGCGGCTGCCACAAACCCACTTCACCGAGCCACGCTTTCACCTCAATGCCCGGTACCGCCGCGACTTGCCCATATAAGCTGCCGTAACCGCCCGCTGCCGACAAGTCGGCGATAGAACGCCAATTGTTGTAATAGGCTAGGCGCCGACGACCATCGGCATCGGCGCTGACCTTGGGTGCCACGCTATTGGCCAATCCCGCTAAACCCAGGCCCGCAGTCAATAAATCCGTGCTGCGCGTTTCTTGCGATACCGGTTGGCGTTCGCTTTGTGGCGTTGTAGATGGCATGGTCGCGCAAGCTCCGAGTGACAGCGAAAGCAAAAGTGGCGAGATACGCATGGTCACGTGGTCGGTCGATAATCGCTTGATGTTAGCAAGCGGACCACCGCCGCGGTCATTGGTCGATGGGGTTAAACGCCCAGTTCAAGACCACAATCGCGATAAAAGCGAGCGCAGCGCCAGCGGCTTGATCGGTTTATGCAGTAGATGGATTTCGTGTTCGGCGGCCAGTGCGCGCAGTTCTGGGCCGTGGTCGGCACTGACCAGGATGGCCGGGCAATTGCCGAATTGTTCGCGTAAGCGCTCGCGCAATTGGATGCCGGTGTCACCGTCGTCTAAGTGATAGTCGAAAATCCAGGCGTCCACCTTCGCGTGAGCTAGCACGGTGCGCGCTTCTTGCGCATTGCTCGCCGTCTTTACATCGATCCCCCAGCCACCCAGCAAGGTTGCCAATGCCCGCAAGCCGGCCGGTTCGTTGTCCACTGCCAACACGCAGTGGCCGCTGGCGAAGGGTCGTGGTGCAGCCACCGGCTGCGTCGGCAGCAGTGGGATCGGCGCCGCGCTGGGGATGAGCACACCGATCAAGGTGCCACGTCCCGGCATGCTGCGCAGCGTAATCGGGTGGCCGAGGAGCCGCGTAATGCGCGCGGCAATCGCCAATCCCAGGCCTAATCCTTCCGGCGCTGCCTCGCGCGCCGACGGCAAGCGCTGAAACTCCTCAAAAATACGCTCGCGATCAGCTGCTGCGATGCCGGGACCGGTATCGCCAACCAGGAATTCCACGCCGCCCGGTCGCCTGCGTAAACCAATCAGCACTTCTCCGTGTTGCGTGTAACGCAGCGCGTTGGCGACGAAGTTCTGCAACACGCGGCGCAGTAATTGCGGATCACTGAGCAACCACATGCGCGAGGGCACGGTCGCTAGGCTTAAGCCGCGTTCGCGCGCCATCACGCCAAATTCGGTGGTCAGCGTATCGAGTAATTCCGCGGCGGGGAACGCACGCACGCGCGGCGTCAGCCCGCCGGCGTCCAAACGCGACAAGTCGAGCAAACCGGCCAGCAGCGTTTCCGTGCTGCTCAAGGCGCTGGCAATGTTTTGCACCGCCGGGCGGTACTCGCCGTGTTTGAGCTGCTGCGCCAAGGCATGGGTAAACAAGTTGGCCGCGTTCAGCGGTTGCAGCAAATCGTGGCTGATCGCCGCCAAAAACCGCGTTTTCGCCTGGTTGGCGCGTTCGGCCTCGGTGGTCGCCTCGCGCAACTCACGGGTGCGCGACTCCACCCTGGCCTCCAGTGTTTCGTTCGCGGTGGTTAAATCGGCTTCGGCGCGGCGAAACGCGCTGATATCCGTGTAAGTAGTCACAAAACCGCCGCTGGCGATGGGGTTGCCGCGAATTTCGATGACCACACCATTAGGCCAGCGGCGTTCGAATACATAAGCAGAACCGGATTTCAGATAGTCCAAGCGACGCTGCACCAAAGAGTCGATCGCACCCGGACCCAGCAAACCGCGTTCGGCGTTGAAGCGAAACAAATCGGCCACCGATCGGCCCACCACCAGATAGCCAACCGGATAACCGATCAACTGTTGGTAACCTTGATTCCAGGCGACCAGACGCTGCGATCCATCGATCACCGCGATGCCCTGGCTGAGGTTGGCCAATGCGGTATCCAAAATGGCGTGACTGAAGGACACCGCCTCACGCGCCTCGCCCACCACCTGGGTCATGGCTTGTAGTTCACCACGCGCACCGCGCCGCGCCGCATCCAGTAACAACTTGGCCGAGGCCGCGCCCACCAGCGACGACAATTCCAGTTCGACCGCGGTGAGCGCGCCATCATCGGCGCTGCGCGCGTCGTCACCGTCCACGCGCAGACCGATCAATGCCAATACGCGATCACTATCGAGCAGGCGCCCGGCCACTTCACGCAATTCGGCGCGCGTCAGTGGTCGGTCATGGCTGGCGTTCGCGACGCGGTGACTATCGTTGCGCGACACCCACACCAAGGCCAGCATGTTGACTGACAAACTCCACAACACGCCATGGGTGAGCGCATCCAACCCACCCAAGCCAAACAAGGCATGCGGCGCCAAAAAGCCGATGCCAAACAGGCCGTCCGCCAGCCACAAGGCGTGCCCCACGCCTAGTGCCAGCGCCGGCAATAACAGCGTAAATGCCCACATGGCCGAACCGGCTAACAAGCCGGCCAGCACGCCGCGACGACTGGCGCCAGGCCAGTAGAGCGCCGCCAAAACCGCCGGCGCGAGTTGCGCGAGTGCCGCAAATGCAATCGCGCCGACATCGGCCAAGGCCTCACTAGCGCCAATCAGCCGCGAATACAAATAAGCGGCGGCAATCACCGCAACGATGACCGCGCGCCGTTGCCACAGCACGCGCATGCGCAAATCGCCGCCACGTGGCAATAACAGCGGCGTCAGCCAATGATTGCCGACCATGATGCCCAAGGTCAGCGTGGCCATCACCACCATGCCGGTCGCCGCACTCATGCCCCCCAGAAACGCCAAAATCGCCAAGGGTTCTGCGCCAGACTGCAAGGGCAAACCGAGCACGTACAAATCAGAAGGCACCGCACTGCCAGCCAGCAACAGCTGTCCAGCCCAGGCGAGCGGCAGCAAAAATACGCTGATCAACAATAAGTACAGCGGGAACAGCCAGCGGGCGCTGCGCACATGCTGTGCATCGCGGCACTCGACCACGGCCAAATGAAACTGATGTGGCAATGAGAACATCGCCAGCGCGCCGAGCAAAACCAAGGTGAGGAAGTTGCTGCCCGGTGGCGTCGGTGCGGGCAAAACCTGCGCGGCGCGCGCTAGGTCCCAAGGCCCGTCATGCAACACAAAAACCGCATACACGCCGACGGCCAACAGCGCGACTAGCTTAATCAGCGATTCAAACGCCATCGCCAGCACTACGCCATGCGCGCTGGCGCTGGTGCGCCGCGTGCCAAAAACCATCGCAAACAAAGCCATCAACACCGCGGCGGGCGCCGCGCTGTCTTGCCAACCGTTGGGTGTGCCAAACAGCGCGCCAGCGAGCAGATCAAAACTCTGTGCGACCGCCTTCAGTTGCAGCGCGATGTAGGGCACCAGTCCGATCAGCGCAATAGCGGTCGCCAAGGCGGCAATACCGGCACTCTTCTCAAACCGCGAAGCCAGCAGATCGGCGATCGATGTGCTGTTACGCGCCCGCGCCTCCGCGACCAAACGCACCAACAGCGGCCACGCGAACACATACAACAAGATGGTGCCGACAAAGGTCGGCGGCACCCACCAGCCATGCCGTATGGCTTGGGTCACGGTGCCGTAGAAGGTCCATGAGGTGCAATACACCGCCAAAGACAGCGAATAGATCCATGCCCAACGTCGCGAGAATCCTTGCGGTCGACGTTCGCCGTAAACGGCAGCAGCAAACAATAAGCCGACCCACAGCAAAGCGCCTGCAATGAGCAATACGCCTGGGTTCATAGCGCTACCAGCCCCTCGGGATACGCAAGCCCGAGACGCACGTTCAGACCGCCTCGATCTGCCGAGCTGGGTCGGTGAGTTCCAGTTGCCGCAACAGCACGCCCGCCTGGGTGCGATTGCGCGCGCCCAGTTTCTCGAAAATCGCTTGCAAATGCGCTTTGACGGTGCGCTCTTGGATACCCAGCGCGTCGGCAATCTGCTTGTTGAGCTTGCCCTGCGCCACTAACTCGATCACTCGAAACTGTTGCGGCGTGAGCGTCGCTAAACGTCGCGATAGGTCTTTGTCGATCTGCGAAGCGCTGCTCGGCCGACCGCGCACCGCGGGCGGCACCCAGGTTTGACAGGCAAACACGGCCTGCAGCGCAGCGCCGATTTCTTCCAGCGACGCACTTTTGGGAATAAACGCCTGTGCGCCAAAATCCATCGCCCGCGCGATTACCGAAGGATCATCGTTCGCCGAGATCATCGCCACCGCGACCGCCGGATGACGACCGCGAATGGACGCCAAACCCGCCAATCCGTGGCTGCCGGGCATATGCAGATCAAGCAATACCAAGTCGGTATCGGGATTGGCGTCTAGCCAGGCATGCACGGCGTCCAAGTTAGACGCCTCCACCAAATTGGCGCCGGGCACCAACTCACGCAAGGACTGCGTCAAGGCCGCCCGAAACAAGGGGTGGTCATCGGCGATCAAAATGCGGGTCATCGGGGCAGGGGTATCCACAGCGCAAGCTTACACGGAGGGGAAGCGGTCGCGGAGCTGAGCCTTGCCCTTTACGGCTAAACAAAACGGCCCTGCGCTGGGCAGGGCCGCAAGGTGCATCAGAACTCGTAACTGGCGGTCATCGACACGGTGCGCGGGGCGCCGTAGAAGCCGGTCAAGATACCCAGCGCTGCGATGTTGTAGCCAGTGGTACGGTATTCCTGGTCAGCCAGATTATTGCCTTCCAGCGCCACTTTCCATTGGTCATTCACCTGCCAGATTACGCTGGCATTCCACAATCCGTAGCCGTCTTGGGCAATTGCTTCCGACAAATCGGTGGTTGGATACACTTTGTCTTGATAGCTATACCCCACGCGACTGCGTATTTCGCCGCCACTGGCCAGCGGATGTAGATACTGCAAGGACACGGCGCCGGAAAACTTTGGCGCGTTGGTGAACTTCTGCACAGCAGCGACATTGACGCCACGGCTGATGTACTCGTCGTATTCCGCGTCCAGCCAGCCCAAATTACCTTGTAATACCCACTGTTCGCTCAGCTGGCCAAACAACTCCAGTTCAATACCCTGCACGGTTGCGGCGCCCGCATTGGTAAAGTCGCCGAAGAAGGCCGGTGGATTGCTGTTCGGAACGGTCGTGAAGATCGACAGCTGAATATCTTTGTAATCGCTATAGAAATACGCTGCATTTAAGAACCAGCTCTGATCGGCAAAAGCCATTTTGGCGCCGAGTTCGAAGGTAGTCAACTTTTCATCATCGAAGGGCAGCCCAGAAGCCGGCACCGCCGAAATATTGGCGCGAATATTAAATCCGCCACTCTTGAAACCACGCGAGATCAAACCATACAAAAGCGTGTCGTCGTTGGCTTGATAGTCAAGTGATACCTTCGGTGAGAAGTTAGTGAACTTCACCGAGTCATTCAGATCAGAAACCGTTGCCAGCGGAATAGTGAAATTCGCATTACGGAAAGTCTGGTTTAAGATATCGACGGTTTTTTCTTCGCTGGTCCAACGGCCGCCAAAAGTGAGCGCCCACTGATCGCTGAATCGATAAGTGCCTTCACCGTAAAACGCAATGGAGTCGGTATCAACTTGGCCATTGGTATTACCAAAGGACAGATTGAAGAAGTTATTGAGCACCGTGCCACCGGCTTCACCTTGGAACCAATATAAACCGGCCACGCCAGTAAAAGCGCCACCATTATCAAAGTTAAGCTGGAATTCCTGGCTGAACTGTTTGTCGCTATAGAGCGCTTTGACGTCTGCAATGATATTCGGCAAGGTATCAAAATCGATATTCGTTTCGGTATCTGATTCGCGCTGCGCGGTCACCGATTTCAGCGACCAGTCGTCGTTCAATTTGAAATCCAAGGTCAGGCCGTAACCGTCCATGGTGGTGTCGTTGACATTGGGCATGCCATTGCGTACGTCATACCGATCGCCGAGCGGCAAGCTCGTTGGTGCAAAACGATTGACGCCCAGCATGGTTGCGCCGCGCACCGCCGAGGCATCGTCGATATGGTCTGCGGTGAATTGCAAGCTCCACACATCGCTACCGATATAACCCAGCGTGAAACGAGCGGCGACCATTTCCTTGTCGCTGACGTCTTGCCCGGTGCGCACATTTTCGCCATAACCATCGCGGGTCAAATTGGCGCCCGCAAAGCGTGCCACCCAACCGGACTCACCGAGCGGCACATTGACGCCCACTTTCACGTCTTGCTGGTTGTAGGAGCCTAGCGTGACGCTGGCGCGACCGCCGAAGCTATCTTCCAGCGGACGCGAGACGTACTTGATGGCGCCACCGACGGTGTTTTTGCCGTACAGCGACCCTTGTGGCCCACGCAGCACTTCGATGCGCGCCACATCAAACACATCCAGCAAGGCGCCCTGCGGACGGGCAATGTAAACATCATCCAAATAGATGCCAACGCCCGGATCCACGCCCCACAAGGGATCGGCCTGTCCCACGCCACGAATGTACGCGGTAATGGTGCTAGACGAGCCGCGCGCAGCGTAAACGGTGAGATTGGGGACTTGCGCGTCCAGATCGGAGAGATCTTCAATGTTGAAGTCTTCCAATTTTTGCTCACTAAACGCGGTGACCGCGATGGGCACTTCCTGCAAGGTCTCTTCGCGTTTGCGCGCGGTGACGGTAATGGTGCCCAATTGCGCAGCTTCCGATTTATCGGCCTCTGGCGCTTCCTGGGCATGCAGGGTTGCAACGGGCAGCGCTGCAAGCGCGACAGTGAGCGCAAACGCTAGACGATTGGGCTTCAGCAACATGGTGGCGATCCTCCCCTTCAAGACGGCAGTACGACGATGGTCGAAGGCTAGGCGCCAACAGCACGGCCGCACAGTTGTCCATTGGTACAGGCCGGGGTTGGTTGTGGGTTGGTGGAAGTGTCGGGGTCTAAGCTTCTTGTAGAGTGGAGCTCGCCGGCGCGCCGCTTTGGTGGGTTCGGACTTGTCCGAACGCTGTTGCGGTTGCTATTCGCCGAGGCTCTCGGCACGCTGGCAGCATGCCGGAAAAGCCGAAGCTGAAGCTGAAGCAGAAGCGTTTGGACAAGTCCAAACCCACGAAAAGCAGGCTCTGCCGCCAGACTGATTGACCTTGGCTCTTCCAAGAAAAAGTGGCGCAGCTTGCTGCGCTGCCCGCGGCGATACCACGCGCAATCAACAACCCGCAGCCGAAACGACCCACACGGTAGCCAACCCACAATCGTCCTTGTCCGGCCAAGCGCATCTCATGCCATCATCCGCTTATGAGCGCCGAGCATATTCCTGAGATTCCGGGTTACCACGTCCTGCAACCGTTGGGGCGGGGTGGCATGGCGTCGGTTTACTTGGCGATTCAAGAGTCCGTGGACCGCGAAGTGGCGCTAAAAATCATGGCGCCGCAGCTGTCTTTGGATCCGAGTTTCGGCGAACGCTTCCTGCGCGAGGCCAGAATCGCCGCCAAACTGCACCACCGGCATGTGGTCAGCATTTTTGATGTTGGCGTGCACAACGGATTTCACTACTGCACGATGGAATACATGCCGGGCGGGCCGGTGATGCGTCGCGGCTCACCGCCGTTGGCGCTTAAACCGGCACTGCGTTGTGTGCGCGAAATTGCGCTAGCGCTGAATTACGCGCAAGGCAAGGGCTTCATTCATCGCGACGTGAAACCCGACAATATTCTGTTGCGCGAGGATGGCTCGTGCGTGCTGGGCGATTTTGGTATCGCGCGCGCCGCGGATTCCGGCACGATGATGACCAAAGCCGGATCGGTGGTTGGCACGCCGTATTACATGAGCCCGGAGCAACTGCGCGGTCGAGAAATTGATGGTCGCGCCGATTTGTACAGTCTGGGCGTGGTGTTTTTTCAGTTGGTGACCGGCAAAGTGCCCTTCGAAGCCAGTGATTCTCTGGCGATCGGCATTATGCATATGACCGCGCCGTTGCCGCAGTTGCCCAGTGAGTACCGAATGCTGCAACCGGTGCTCGATCGTATGCTCGCCAAAGAGCCGGGTGATCGTTACCAGACTGGCGCGGAAATCGAAGCCGCGCTCGGCGAAATTGAAAAACGCATGGCGTCCGGTCGTAACGATCCACCTGCAAAGAAGCCCGCGGAGACACCGCCGCCCGCGGTTCCACCGCGCCGGGAGTCTCGCACTGCCGGTTACGACACCCAGGGCAGTTTGCGTACCGAGCCCAAGCTGGGGCAAATCGACGTAGCGGATGACGCGATGCGCGCCACGCCACGCCCCCAGAATCAAACCTCCAAGCTGCAAGCCGCACCTGTCAGTCAGCCGGGGCCGCGTCGCCCAATGGGCTGGATAGTGGCGATCGCCGCGCTGGTCGGTGTCGGCATTTGGCAAGAGCCGTTGATCAGCAGTTGGTTGCAACCCAAACCCGACAGCGCGCAGAACCCGTCGGAGCGTGCCGATCAGGCGCTGGCCAAAGGGGATTTGTTTGGCGATTCCGGGCTCGACGCGCTGTCACTTTACGCAGCCGCGCTGCAAATGGACGCGGCCGATCAGCGTGCCATTGCCGGTTTAACCAAAACGATCAATGCGCTGCACGCACAGCTGGCCGCGGCGCAACCGATTGATCAAGCCAAAGTCGCTTCGATCATCGAACGCTTGCGCAAACTGCCGCCCGTGTACAAACAAGCCGAGCGCTTCCAGGCACTGTTGGATAGCGCCAATGCAAAACCTGACCCTGGCGCGCTCGCCGCGCAGGCGGCTAATGCGGATCTGCAAGCCGCTCAGCGCGCTGAGAGCAGCGGGCAACTGGATGGAGCTTCCGGTGCCTTGGCGCGTTTTGCGGCGGCGCAATCATTGGATCCCGCCAACGAACAAGCACGCCGTGGCGTTGAGCGGGTCGCTGGCGCCTTAGCCGCGCAGGCACAAACCTATTTGGCGGCTGGTGATTTGGCCTCGGCCGAACGATTGTATCGGGAACTCGCGGCGCTGCCGGCGCTTGGCGAATTGGCTGCAGCGTTGAAGAAAGACCTAGCCGCGAAACAAGCAGCCGTTAGCGGGCAACAAAAAATCCCTAGTTTACTGGCTGAGGCGAGTCGCTTGGCCAATCAGGGTCGCTGGGTTGAGCCTGCGGGTGCAAGCGCCGCCGATCGCTATCGAGCGGTACTGGCAATTGACGCTAAAAACGCTGCGGCGCAGCGCGGTCTGACGCAAGCGGCTAATGCCGCACTCAGCCAATTTGATAGCGCCTTGGCCGCGCGTGACTTCGATCGCGCCGGCCGGCTGTTGAAGCGAGTGCAGAGCTTCGCGCCGCGCGCCAATGGGCTGAACGATGCCAAAGAACGGCTGGACCGCGCGAAGGCAAGCATCACGCCAGACAAACAAATTGCGCATGACAAGTTAATCGCCGAAGGCCAGCAGGCGCTGGCGAGTGACCAGCTGTTAGAACCGGTCGGCGACGCCGCCTACGACAAGTTTCGCGGCGCGCTGGCTATTGATCCGCGCAGCACAGCGGCGCGTGCCGGGATGGACCGCATCGCACAAGCCTTGCGCCAGCGTATCGACGAAAATTTGGCAGCGGGCCGCGCGACTAAGGCGGATGCTAATTTGGCCGCGCTAGAAACCGTGGCGCCGCTGTTTACGGGCGTTCCCGAGCTGAAACGACGGATCGCTGAGGCGTACGCGAAAAATGGCCTACGCTCGCTGGAGCGTGGTTCCGTTGCCGATGCGCGATCGGATTTGAACGAGGCCGAGCGGCTTGATCCCAATGAGCCAAGCGTCGTCAGACTGCGCTCCGAGTTAGTCGGCCGATAATCCTTCTGCTTAGCAGCCTGTCGGACTTTGCGCGTGAGATGCGTTGTGTGGCTTAAGCGGATGCAAAGCGCGGCGCGCAGCCAATGGCTCTTCCATTGGCAAGGGTCGCAACGCCGCAGACGCCGTTCAGACGCGCAACAACCCTGAGGGCCGGACGGCCTTTTGGCATAGCGCAGACTCGAAAGTAGAGCCATAGCCTTTAAAAATCAATTCGAGAATGAGTAGAAATGATCGCCAAAATGACTTCCGGCGCACTCGCGAGGAAAGTCCGACAGGCTGCTAGCCCTGATGTTTCGTGAATTCGCGCGGTGATCGCGCAGGACATTGATCGTCCAGTGGTTTTTTCGAAGGAGCGGCGTAGTGGTTCATACGCCCGACGAAGGAAAAATCGCTGGGGGATCGAGGGACAAGCGAGGGCGCGTGCAATTTATGAAACGTCAGGGTTAGATTAACTTTGTTCGCTAAGTCACCGCCACAACAGCAATCGTCTATCCATATTGCCTGTGGATAAGTCTGTGGACGAGCTGCCAACAAGCATTTGAAAAGCCTGCCAGAAAGCGCCCGCTAGCACTCTGACCAAGCTTGGGCGATCTGCTATAAAAACAATTAAATCATATAGTTATGAAATTGACTTGCGCCGATTGCGCAGCGCAGAGCGGCGTTGCCCGGCGACTTGCCGCCTGTGCAAAACTCCAAAATCCATAGCGTGTCAAAATTGGGGCTCGCGGCGAAAGTCAAGCTCTTGTTTGCCGATTGCAAACGAATGCAGGTCAAAAAGTGGGCAATCGCGCTTCGCGTGTTTTATCGAGCGTAGCTCGGATGCGTTTGTGCGTTTGTGCGCTTGTGCGCGGTGGGGCGCAAGCAGACCGCTCTTGCTCCAGGTGTCAACGCTTTGACCCGTGCCGCGTTGTCAATGGCGTAACTGGCATTGCCCAAACGCGCAGCGGCGCAGGCGCGGTCGACGGAGGTTTGTAGGATGATTGCTTCTCAGTATGCTGATTTGAGGGCCATGACCGCACCGATTGACGCCCGCGCTAGCTTGCGTTCGCGCCTTGATCACTTTTTGAAGTCGATTGAGCGGCGCGCGCTGCGTATGGCGCAATTTGCGGTGGGTGATCGAGACGATGCGCTGGAGTTGGTGCAGGACAGCATGTTTGGCTTCGTCAAGAGTTACTCAGAAAAGGCCGAGGCTGACTGGCCGCCGTTGTTTTGGCGCGTGCTGGACAGTCGCATTCAGGATCATCACCGACGGCAATCGGTGCGCAATCGCTGGCGCGTTTTTTTGAGCGGCGACCCGGCCGAACCAGAACAGGATCAATTCGCCGATATCGCCGATCCGCACGCCCGCGAACCGCTGGCGGTGCAGCAAGGCGCGCAAGCCGCACGTGCCATTGAGCAAGCGCTGCGTCAGTTGCCCGATCGCCAACGGCAAGCCTTTTTGCTGCGCACATGGGAGGGTTTTGATGTCGCGGCTACCGCGCTGGTGATGGGTTGCTCGGAAGGTAGCGTCAAAACACATTTGTTCCGCGCGATGGATGCGCTAAAAAAGCGCCTGGAGGACCACCGATGAACGCCCATGACAAAGAGGGCTGGGTACAGCGCGTGCGCGCGCAGTTGGACATTGATAGCCGCGATCTGGACGCCGCTAGCGCATCGCGCCTAAACCAAGCGCGGCAGCAGGCGCTTGATCGCGGCTTGCGTAAATCCCGGCGCACGCACTGGGCTTGGTACGGCCTCGCAACTAGCGCGGTTTTGTTGTTGGCGCTGCTTTTGACTGGGCGCACGCCGCCAGAGAGCGGAGCCGTGCCGACCGTAGCTGCACAGCAGGCGCCAGACGATTTCGACCTGCTGGCCGGCGCCGAAGACTTGGAATTGATCGAGAACTTGGAGTTTTACGCGTGGTTGGAACAGCAATCCTTGGATGGCTAGTGCTGATGCTGGCGGCGCCTGAAACAGCGCCGCCACAGGCGCCTAGCGTCGAGTTGTTGATGTACCTCGGCGAGTTCGAAGACGCCAGCGGAGATTTTGTGGACCCGATGACTATCGAAGGCGACAGCGCGGATGGTGAACAAGATGCACAACCAGACGCCAACAGCGCAAAGGAAGACGATGTACCGCCCAAATAAAACCGAGCGCCGATCAGCATCGGCCAAGCCTACACGCTGGTGGCTGGCTATAGTCTTGTTGATTGCAGCTTTCCAAGCCGGCGCGCAAGCTGCGTTGAGCTGGTCAGATTTGCACAAAGACGAACGGGCCGTGCTCGCCGCACACGCCGACACCTGGACTACACTGGATCCGGTGGTTCAGGAAAAGCTGCTGCGCGGCGCACGCCGCTGGCTGTCATTGACGCCTGACGAACAAATTGCCGCGGCCGATCGCTTTGCACAATGGCAGGGTTTGCCGGATGTTCGGCGCCAGCAAATTCGCCGCCAGTATCAAGCTTTCCGGGCGCTGCCACCGGAGCGACAGCGTGAGGTCAAACGCTCATTTGAGCGTTTTCGCTATTTGCCACCCGAACAACGCGAGGAACTTAAGCGCCGCTTTGAGCGTATGTCGCCGCAAGAACGGCGCGGTTTTTTGACCGCGTTGCGGGCCACCGAACATTCAGAAAATGCGCGCAACCGCTGGATTGCGATTCCTGAGCGCGATCGCCCCGCCACACGCGCGATGTTTGAGGCGCTTTCGCGAGCTGAGCGCCAACAGCTGCGGGCCCGGATGCGCGGTCTAGCAGCGGAGGAACGCGTGCAACTGCACCAACGTTTGTTGGCCATGAGCATCGACGAGCGTCGCGCATTTTTGGCGCGCGGCGAATAGCCGCAGGAAGTGTCTTTAACGCGACGCGTATCCGGTTAACGCCAGCGTGAGCAGTTGTTTCATTTCTTCGCGCAGGGATATCGGCGCCAAAACTTCCGCATCTGGACCGTAGCGCAAAATGTCCATCAATAGCTCGCGTGCATTGCCAAAGGGCAGTTGCAGCTCATAGCGACCATCGGACAGAAAACGCCCCTTCTGTTGTGAATGCCAACGCTCATCGGCAACCCAGCGTGCCGCGTGCGCCGAAAAACGAATGCTCGCCCAAGCGCGCGCAGGGCCCGCAAAAATGCCGTAACTGGACGCAAAATGGGCGTCCAGATCGGCTTCCGGCCAATCCTCGGCGCTGCTTTCGAGCATCTGTGCCGCAGTCATTCGATCCAGCGCAAAACTGCGTAGCGCGCGCCGATCATGGTCCAGCGCATCCAAATACCAATTGTCCCTGTAGTGAGTGAGCCGCTGCGGTGAGGTATGGCGCACGCTACCCTCGCCAGTCGAACGTGCCTTGTAGCTAAAGCTCAACCGCTTGCGCTCCAAAACCGCGCCAGTCACGGTGCGAAAACTGGCATCGTCCAATTTGCGACTGGCTTGCCGCAACACGCGAATACGGCCCAAGTGATCCACCCGCTCGCCCACCAGCCCCTTGAGCCGCGGCCCGAGATCACCGAGTGCCTCGGCCAGCGCACCCTCGCTTTGCGCCGACAGCGCTTGCCGTGCGACCAGTAGCGCGTACACCTCTTCGGGCGATAGCCATAGACCTGGCAATTCGAAAGCATGATCCGGATCAGGTGCGTATTTGTAGCGATGCGACTCGGCGTCATTTTCAATGGGCGCGCCCAGCGCGTCGCGCAGAAATGCTAAATCACGGTAGACCGTCGCCCGTGAGGCTTCGATTTCCTCCATCAGGCGATCCATTGAGATCCCTGTGCGATTCACGCGCAGCAATCGATGCAGGCGAACGATACGTTCGTAGCGGTCCATCGTTAAACCTCAACATTGGCTATCGCCAAATGCTAACGCTTAGTCAGAAGCCGCAGCAGTTTCATTTGCGCATGCGCTTTAGTTTCGCGGCGGCAGGCTCAATTTTGAGCGCAGGAATGATCTGCGCGCCGTTGTTTATGTTACCGTACGTACGGTCTTTCTGGAGCTCGCCGATGAGCATCTCATTGACGGAATTGCGCCAACGACTGTTTCAGCTGGCGGATCAAGTGATCGACACGGGCGTACCCTTGGTTATTGAACGCCGCGGCATTCAGTTACGACTGGTGCGCGTTGAGCGCGTCAGCGGCGGTCGCCTGAGCAAACTGACGCCGCAGTCACTGGTGGTTGGCGATCCATTGGACCCCAGCGAATCGCCGGCAACTTGGAGTGAATTGCCGCAAGCTATGGTCGCCACTAGCGTGCCAGCCTATCGCGCCAAACCACCGAGCAAACGCCCGCCGAGTGCTGGCTGATGCTGATGCTCGACACGCACATCGTGGTGGCCTTGTATCAGGGCAAGCTTGCCGGACTCAGCAGCAAGGCCCTGGCGGCGATTGATCAAGAGCCCTTGGCGATGTCGCCGATCGTCTTGTTGGAGTTGGAACTGCTGCACGAGATCGGCCGCTTGCGCCTGGGCGCCAATCCGATTGCAGACTATCTGGCAAGGGAATTGGAGGTTTCGGTCGCCACCGAGCGTTACGCCGAGGTGATCGCCCAGGCCTTGCCATTGGCCTACACGCGCGACCCTTTCGATCGCTTGATCGTAGCCCATGCAGCTTTGCTGAAGGCGCCGTTGCTGACGCTGGACGAGACCTTGCACCAGCACTATGCACGGGCGTTGAGTTAACGAGGCAAAGCGCTGCGCGGCCCTATACTGGTTGTTCCGGAGTTGAACGCGAGACGCTTAGTGACTGCGCTGGCTGCACTAGATTTGAAGAAGACCTATGGCACCCAGGTCGAAGCATTGAAGGGAATCAACCTGAGCGTCGAAGAAGGCGATTTTTTTGCCTTACTTGGTCCTAATGGCGCAGGAAAATCGACGCTGATCGGAGTTGCCGCCTCATTGGTGCGTCCCAGCGCTGGCGATGTGCACATTTTCGGTAAAAGCGTGGTGCGTGAGCGCAGTGCCGCGGTCGCCAACATTGGTTTAGTACCGCAGGAATTTAATTTCAACCAGTTCGAAAAGCCTTTCGAAATCTTGGTGAATCAAGCTGGTTATTACGGCGTGCCGCGCGAATTGGCCAAAACCCGCGCCGAGCAGTACCTAAAACAATTGTCATTGTGGGACAAGCGCGATGCGGTTTCACGTACGCTATCCGGCGGCATGAAACGGCGCTTGATGATAGCGCGCGCGATGATGCATGTACCCAAGTTATTAATTCTGGACGAGCCGACCGCCGGCGTCGATATCGAAGTTCGTCGATCCATGTGGCTATACCTGCGCGACATTAATCAGGCCGGTACCACGGTTATTCTTACCACGCATTATCTGGAAGAGGCGGAGAGCCTGTGCCGAAATATCGCCATCATTGATCGCGGGCAAATCATCGAAAATACGACGATGAAAGCGCTACTCAGCACGCTGGATCGCGAAACCTTTGTATTTGATTTATCGCAAGCACTGCAAGTGGCACCGACGCTTAATGATTGCGTAGTGCATAAAGTCGACGACACCACCATCGAAGTTGAAGTGCCACGCGGTACAGAGCTGAACGGCTTGTTTGGCGCATTGAGCGAGGCTGGTATTGGTGTGCGCTCCATGCGTAATAAAGCGAATCGCTTAGAGGAATTATTCATGCGACTGCTAGAAAAACCTAAGGTGGCGGCATGAGCGTCGCGGTCCGCTGGGTTCCGTTTAAGACCATCTTAATTAAAGAGACTAATCGCATCCTGCGTATTTGGGGGCAAACCCTAGTACCGCCGGCGATCACGATGACCTTGTACTTTTTGATTTTTGGACAATTAGTGGGTAGCCGCATTGGCGAAATGGGCGGCCACCGCTACATGGACTTCATCGTTCCTGGCCTAGTCATGATGAGTGTCATTCAAAACGCCTATGCCAATGTCGTCAGCTCATTTTTCGGCAGCAAATTCGGGCGTTATGTTGAAGAATTGCTCGTTTCACCAACGCCGAATTGGGTCATCTTGGCCGGCTATGTCAGTGGCGGCGTGCTGCGCGGCTGTTTAGTAGGCGGCATCGTGCTGATCGTCTCGATGCTATTCACTGATCTATCGATCGCTCACCCGTTGATTATGATGGCAAGCGTATTTCTGGCAGCGGTATTGTTTGCGCTGGCGGGTTTCGTGAATGCCGTTTATGCGAAGAAGTTCGACGATATTTCGATTATTCCAACCTTTATCCTGACGCCGCTGACCTATTTAGGCGGTGTCTTTTATTCGGTGAGTCTACTACCCGAATTCTGGCGTAATGTGTCGATGGCCAATCCAATCCTATATACCGTCAATGCGTTTCGCTTTGGCGTGTTAGGCGAGAGCGACGTGCCAATTGGCCTCGCATTTGCCATCATGATTGTTGCGATACTGGTACTCGGCGGCTTTTGTCTGCGCTTGCTCGACAAAGGCGTGGGTTTGCGCGCGTAGTTTTGAAAGCGCCGCGCGCACCACATCCTATTTTTCAGACTTCTACGCAGGCAGTCGGAAAAACGCGCGGGCGGTGCTGGTGGTGCTGGCGGCCACACTTTCTTCTGACTCGCCACGCGCCTTAGCAACCGCTTGCAATACCCACGGCAGATAACGCGGTTCATTGCGATGGGTTTTTGGTTTGGGCTTGATGCTGCGCGGCAATAGATACGGCGCATCCGTTTCGATCATTAATCGATTGGCCGGAATATCTTTCATGAGCGGTAATAAATGCGCACCGCGACGCTCGTCGCAAATCCAGCCCGTAATGCCAATATGGCAATCTAAATCCAGGCTTTGGAATAATTCACGCCGATCGGCGGTAAAACAATGGACCACGCAAGCGGACAACCGATCACGTACCTGACGAAGTATCGCGATGAAATCATCGTGCGCGTCGCGTTGATGCAAAAACAGGGGTTTGCCGCAAGCCAATGCCAATTCAAGTTGTTGCTCGAAGGCAAACTGTTGGGTGGCGCGCGGCGCGATGTCGCGAAAATAATCGAGCCCGGTTTCACCCACCGCAAGCACCTCGCTGTGGGCATGTAGAGTGCGCAGCCTTTCATGCGTGTCACTGGTGTAATCCGCCGCGTGATGCGGATGCACGCCCGCGGTGGCATACAAAAACTTCGGCCAGCGTTGCGCCAACGCGTGCGCATCCACACTGCCCTGTTCGCTTGCGCCGGTGACCACGATCTGCGCCACACCCGCAGCGCGCGCGTGATCAAGCACGCTGTGCAGATCGTGCGCGAATGACTCATGGCCAAGATTGGATCCAATATCCACTAGTTGCATGCGATCAACCTCAAAGAAACGGCTATGACTCTGGCTAAGACTGCGCGACACAGTGCGCGTACGGGCACAAAAAAGAAGGGCGCCCAATGGGCGCCCTTCTAACACACTGCATCGCGACTAAGGTCGTTTGCCGATTGGCAATGGCGGCTTAGCGTGCGGCGTTGGCATTCATCGTTGCGTTGCGACTGGTGTTCAAAAACTGTGCCGGATCGCGCATGCCACCGGTGTGGCATTGCCCGGTCACGTGGCCGCGATTAATCGCGCCCGGCAACTGGCCCTTGGCTTGCTCCGTGGTACCGTCTTCCGGATCGCTCAACACCAAGTCGGTGGCAAATTGGCAAAAGTCGTTGGTGTACCAGTTGGTCAGGCTAAACGAGGTGGTGTGGTAGTTCACCTTGGCGCGTGACGCGGTTGGGATGCCTGCCATCCAGGTTGCTGCGCCGCTGTACGACAGATTGTTGTTGGTGCTGCAACCGACGCCAAACCAGGAACCCAACGCCGCCAGGATGCCGGCCAAATTGGTGCCCTGATACGGGGTGCCGACGGACTGAATCAGACGCGCGCCCGTTGCGTTGTCCAAACCACTCCAGTAGTAGTTGTACAAATGCAGGGAGGCTGCGCCGCCCTGACTGTGGGCGACCACGCCGAAGGAATTCCAGGTGGCGCCGAAAGTCTGGAGCAAACGCGCAAACTGGTCGTGCGAGCGATTCTGGTTGGCGTCCAGAAAGGTTGATGAAGTGGTGAACTGTGCCGCCGGCCATACACCGCCTGAGCAATATCCGTGCACCAACAGTAAACGCTTACCCACGCCTTTTTCAGCCGCTTGCAGAACTGGGCGTACGCCCATCGTCATCGCTTCATCAACGACGATTTCGCTCGGCTTAGCCTTGATGCGCAGGGCCGGAACGCTCATCGGCAAACGCTTGGCTTCGGCAACCGTGATGCTGGTATCTGGATCTTCCAAACGCAGATTGCGCAGTTCGAACGGCGCATTCGCGCCGGCCAGCGCGATCCAACGGGTATCTAAACCGAATCCAACCGTGCCTTTGTTTGGCGTGACCATGCCGCTCACCCAGGCCACCGGCGTTGCGACGCCAGCGTTATTGGTGCCCCAAACTTCCGCATAACCGCGGTAATGACTGCCCGCTTTCGAACTTGCCACTGGCACGTTCAAGGTCAAGCGACCATCAACGGCTGCGTTACTTGCGGCTGCTTTATCGCTGGTCAATAACAACGAGGATTCGACGATCGGCAGCGGATGCTCAGCAGTACGCACGACCGGGTGGCCAAAACGATTGCTGCCGCGCACCGTCACTTGTGCCTGATATTGTCCGGCCTGTTTAGCAATGAAATCGCCGCCGTAAATGCCATCGTTGGCCTGACCGTCAGCGTGCTGCCCGTCATCAAACATCGGCAGTTTCAGCACTTCACCCGATGGTGTGGTCACCCGCAACGAGGCCGAACCCACGTGACCGGCTGCTTTGGCGTACAGCACTTCACCTTGCTCGGTTTCGCCGTACAGACTGGCGACAAAGCCCATGCGCTGACCGACCAGTTGTTTGGTATGCGTCTGGTAGGAAACCAATTGCGTGTCAGATTCGCCTTCAATCAGCACAAACCCCTGCCGCGATGCCGGGTTGTTGGACGACAGTTTCATCGTCCAATCGCCGCTGGCAATGCCTTCAAATGCGTAATAGTCGGCCGGGAACTTAGCGTTTTCCAAGCCAAACTCGGTCATGCGGCTGTCTGTCGCCAGGGCCCGCGCTGCTTTCTCTGTCTGTCCACTCGGTGAGCGCATGCCCACGTTCCAATCCATCTGCTCGCCGCTGAATACCAGGAAGCGAACGCGATCGGTTTCAACCGGCAATACCACCTGCGCATTCAAACCGCCGGATTTGTCTGCCATCATTTCGATTGGCAGCAGTGCGCTTTTCGAATGAATGGCAAAATCGGCCGGATTGGCGGGCTGCATTGCGGCGAATTCGGACGGCGAGCCGGCGAGTTGTTTGGCAACAATGCCGTTAGCGTGCGCGAACGGCGCGACGAAAATAAGGCCAGTTGCGATCGAAATAGTCAGACGATTGAGCTTCACGATTACCCTCCCAGATACGTGAACGACGAACGCGGATGCGGCCGCCAGAGAACCTTCAAGTGTCGTTTGGTGCCTTCGGAGAGTGCTCCGCCCCAACACCATACGTAGGAGTATGGTGCCTATATGGCGAACACAAATCAATACCCGCAGTGACCGGAATTGTCACAAACACGCAGCGCAGGCCACCGACATTGAGAAGACGACGCCGGCGGCCCATTTAAGCCCCTGCGCTTTTCCGCAGCGCTAAAGTAAGCAATCGGGTGTAGAGCTTGTCGTTTAAAGTCAATGGCTTATCGTAGCCTAGTCGCAGTAAAGGTGTGGCTTCTGCGCTGCCCGGACTGACCCTCAAGGCCGCTAGCATGGTGCGAATGCGGTCACCGGTACGCGTCGTGTTGGCTTTTAACCAACGCAGGGCTTTGACGATGCGTACCTCATTTGCGTCAAAATCTGCCCCAAACGGGAACAATGGGAACAAGCCTTGGGCTTTTGCTGGCGCCAACATCGCGTCGATGGTTTGTGGGGTGTTGTTTCGGTAGCGATCAGGAATGCTCCAATTCGGGTCGAGCTTGCCGGCGGTGCGTGCGAGCGCGGCCAATTGCTCCTGAAAACGCGCATCGGCAATAGCAATCAAACGCTTGATGCAATCCTCATCCGTTTGGCCACGCAGATCGGCCACCCCGTATTCGGTGACGACGATATCGCGTAAGTGCCGTGGAATAGTGGTGTAACCATAATTCCACACGATGTTCGAGCGCACCTCACCGGCGCTTTCGCGCGTAGAACGCAGCATTAATATCGAACGCCCGGCGGGCAATGCATGCGCCATTGCGACAAAATTGTATTGGCCACCGACACCGCTGACCACCTGGCCATTGTCCAGCGCATCAGACACGGCAGCGCCGGTGAGCGTTTGCATCATGCAGGTGTTGAGAAAGCGCGCCGCGTGGCGTTGCGCCCGGTGCAGAGCCTCCAAGCCGCCATATAACTCGTTGATGTGAGAGACCCGGGTCATCGAAAAACCTTCGAAATCCTCACCCTTCAGGCCGCGAATCCAGTCGTACAAGGCGTGTGAGCCGAGGTAAAAAGCACCGTGCAAGTAACGGCCATTGCGCAGTGGCACGCCGTCAATCGCGTTGCCAAGCGCGTCGCGCGCGGCGCCTTCGGGTAGCAGGGCGTCGACCAGCGTGCCATCGGGCAATTGCAAATGATCCCGATCGGCCATCTGGCTGCCTGCTGGCAGCAGCGCAAAGCTGATCAGGGTTTGCACCGCATCCGCGTTGAGCGGCCGCGGATAGACGCCGGATTCGACCAGCATGTCGATGTCGTCAGCGCGCAGTACTTCTTTGATTTGCCTACGATTAAGGAGTAGCTGCAGGGGCAGATAATCGTACACACGGCGCTTCAAAATGCCGGCTTGCCGCAGCTCCATGAAACCATCCATGACCATTTCGCTGGCGCCGTAGAGTCCCATCTGCAGCGCTTCTAGCCCGCCCACACGCTGCACCAGCAGCCGTTCGTGCGCGTCCAGCAGCGGATCTAGCGCGCGCCGATAGGCGGCGTTGTCGGCGCAGCGCAGTTTGAGGCCGTAAACCACCGCGTCCGATAGCGCACCAATGCCAATTTGCAAGGTGCCACCATCTTTCACTAAGGCACTGGCGTGCAGGCCAAGCACATATTCAGCGGCTTCGACCGGCTGCCTGGGCAGGCCAAACAAGCGATGCGTTTCATCCGGCGATTCGACAATGGCGTCGAAAATGTCCTCGTTGACTTCGGCATCGTTGCCCACAAACGGCAAATCAGCATGCACGACGCCGATTAACGTCAAATGGCGGCCTTCAGCACGTAACTTGTCGGCCAAGTCCAAAGTCGTGTCGGTATTGCACGACAGGCTATAGCGCGGACCTTCAGGCGTGTCGCGGCGCGCAATCATTTGCAGGGCCAAATTGACGCCGGTGGCGGCAACATCGCGTGCGACATGGGTGTAATTGACGCTGATGTAGTTCCGTTGTGCCTGCGGCTTACCCAACATGGAACCCGACTGCAAATAAAACTCGCGAATTTCGATGTTTGCTGGCACCGTTCCGGCGCGCAAATCTTGCAAGTAGTCCAAGTCCGGATAGTCATCGCCCCACCAGCGTTTGGCGAAGGGCGTGAGGAAGCGCTTTTCTAGATCGCCGGCCGGATTGGGCCGCGCGAGCGACAAAGCGGTCATCAACTTCATGTGCACCGAAGAATCGGCTTTGGCAGCCCGATACAGCGCATTCAATAAACGATTGGGCTTACCCAGACCCAGCGGAGCGGCGGTGATCCAGTGTTTGCCCAGCCGTTCGCGCACAAAAGCCACGGCGTCGTCGATATTGTTGAAGCGCTTCGGTGCTGTCATGCGGTGCTCCTAAGTGAGGGCGCGATGATAAACGGGCTGCCGGTCGCGCATTTTGCGTCAGAGCAAAGTGGGCATGACAAAAGCGCCAAGCTGGGCGCAAACGAGACAATTCACGCGCGCAGAACAGCGCGATCTGCGCCTTTAAGAACAAGCCCGCTTCACCATTACCACGCATTGCCCGCATACTTGAGGCATGCGACCGCAATCACCACCTACTACGCCGCGTGCCCCTGGCCTTGGCAATTACCTGAAAGCGGCCTTCAATTGGCGCTGGAATCTGCTTGGCCTGTTTGCTGGCAGTGCTTTTGCGCTGCTCAGCCCCTGGCCGGAGGCCATTTTCCCGCTACTTGCGGCCACCGAGCTGGTCTATTTGACCGGATTGATTTCGTTTCCCAAGTTTCGTCGTTCCGTTGATGCCAAAATGCTGGGCCGATCTCCCGATTGGCAACAGCGCGAGGAGGACCCACAAAGTCTGCTAACCCGCATGCTGAGTGAACTGGGTCCGGGCCCCGGCGCGCGCTTTCGCGACCTGCGCGATCGCTGCTTGCGCTTGCGGCGCATTGCGCGCGGAGTGGCCGCCGGTGCGCCGGAAGCGCCGGAAGCCGGTCAGTTGCGCGACGGGGGTTTGGACAAATTACTGTGGGTTTTCCTGCGCTTACTGTATGCGCAACAAGGTTTATGGAAATTTTTGGAGCAAACCGATCGCAGCGCGCTGGAAGCGCAACTGAAAGACTTGGAGATGCGCCGCACGGCATTGAAGGCGGACGCCGATGAGCGTTTGATGCGCTCGCTGACGGATTCCATCGCCACCACCACGATGCGGCTGGATAACTTGAAGTCGGCCGAAACCAACAATCAATTCGTTGATCTGGAGTTGGAACGCATCGAAGCCAAAATCCTGGCTTTAAGCGAAATGAGCGTAAACAACCAAAATCCAGACTTCATCAGCACCCAGGTCGATGTAGTTGCCGATACGATGACCCACGCAGAGCTGGCGATCCGCGACTTGAATGCGCTGACCGGGCTGTCGAGCAATATCGATCAGGCGCCGCGGATGCTGCTGGAGCGTTAAGCCGCCCAATGGCCGAGATTTCAGCAGGCCGCTGTACCTTCCCAATTTCCGTGTACCCAAAGACCCCATGCCCTTACTGACTCTGAACAATATCGACTACTCCGTCGGCGGTCCGCTGCTGATCGAAGACGCCATGCTGGCGATTGATCCAGGTGAGCGCGTGTGCGTGGTCGGGCGCAATGGCGAGGGCAAGTCGACCTTATTGAAGCTGATTGCCGGCGAAATTGCGCCGGACGACGGTCGCATTTCGCGCAACGAGGGCCTACGGATTGCTCGCATGCCGCAGGAAGTGCCACGCGATTTGGTCGGCACGGTGTTTGACGTGATCGCGCTGGGTGGCGGTGATACCGGCCGTTTGTTGGCCGAATATCACCACGTCAGTCATGCCGAGGTCATGGATACCGATCGTCTATCGGAGTTGCACGAGGCGATCGATGCGGCCAAAGGTTGGACGCTGGAAGGGCGCGCCACGCAGGCCGTTGAACGCTTGGGAATTCCCGAAGACACCGATTTTGCCGCACTGTCCGGCGGTATGAAGCGCCGCGTTTTACTGGCGCAGGCGCTGTTGATGGCGCCCGATCTGTTGTTGTTGGATGAGCCCACCAACCATCTGGATATCGAAGCGATCTCCTGGTTGGAGACCTTTTTGCGCGAATTCGCTGGCGCGATTGTGTTTGTCACCCACGATCGCGCCTTCCTGCAAGCACTGGCGACCCGCATTGTCGAAATCGACCGCGGTCGTATCACCAGTTGGCCGGGCGACTACGCCAATTACCTGCGCCGCAAAGAAGAACGCGCACACGCCGAAGCGATGGAAAACGCGCTATTCGACAAAAAACTGGCACAAGAAGAGGTGTGGATTCGCCAAGGCATTAAAGCCCGGCGTACCCGCAACGAAGGCCGGGTCACCGCGCTGAAAGCGATGCGCCGTGAGCGCGCCGCGAGGCGCGAGCAACAAGGTTTGGCGAAATTGGAAGTTTCCGAGGCCAGCGCATCGGGCAAACGCGTTCTGCGCGCGGTCGATGTCAACTACAGCATTGGCGGGCTCACGCTGGTGCGCGATTTTTCGACGACGATTTTGCGCGGCGATCGCGTCGGTATCGTCGGGCCCAATGGCATCGGCAAAACCACGCTGATCCGCCTATTGCTAGGCGAATTGCAGCCCGACAGCGGCGAAGTGCTGGTCGGCACGCAATTGGAAGTTGCCTATTTCGACCAATATCGATCGACACTGCGTGAAGATTGGAACGCCCTCGACAATGTTGCAGAAGGGCAGGAGTTCATCGATATCGGCGGTCGGCGTGTGCATGTGCTCGGTTATTTGCAGGATTTTCTGTTCAGCCCGGAGCGCGCGCGCGCGCCGATCACCCGTTTGTCGGGCGGCGAACGCAATCGTTTGCTGCTGGCGCGGTTGTTCGCTCGGCCATCCAATTTGATGGTGCTCGATGAGCCGACCAACGATCTGGATATCGAAACCTTGGAGCTACTGGAAGAACAGGTCGACAACTACGCCGGCACCGTGCTGCTGGTCAGTCACGATCGTGCGTTTCTGGATGCGGTGGTCACCAGCACGCTGGTGTTGGAAGGCGACGGCAAGATCGGCGATTTCGTCGGCGGCTACAGCGATTGGGAACAGCAGCGCAACAACGCCGCGCGCAGCGAAGCGGCCAAAAAAGTGGCCGTGGTCACGCCAGTCGCAATGCCCGCCGTGCCACGCCGCAAACTCAGCTACAAAGAGCAGCGCGAGCTAGAACAACTGCCAGAGCGCATCGAAACCCTGGAAACTGACATTCGCACCCGCACTG